>Ga0206843_10017_pt1 | contig 68561 bp, 66 predicted proteins | sample Alteio_BWOrgCont_21_FD_152869 | JGI IMG/M metagenome (GOLD analysis project Ga0206843, IMG submission 152869) | Enriched cells from forest soil in Barre Woods Harvard Forest LTER site, Petersham, Massachusetts, United States -... | ecosystem: Environmental > Terrestrial > Soil > Temperate forest >...
TCAACTTGTTTAGGTATCTTTTTCCGCAGCTTCTTGGAGCTTTTTCCATTTGTCCGGCAGAAATTGATCAATCTGGGATATTGGTGTTGCTGGCAGGCGGGCAAGTGTGTCTTTAAGATAATCAAACGGATTTATTTTAAGTCGCCGGCAGGTGTGAATGAGAGTCATCCAGATAGCAGCAGTATGTCCGCCTTCAACAGAGCCAGCAAAGAGCCAATTACGGCGACCAAGAACAGCAGGTCTCAATCCATTTTCGGAAGCATTATTGTGGCTTGGCACAAATCCAGTGTCAGCATACAGACAGAGGGCATCCCATTGATTTTGCAGGTAAGTCAAGCCTTTGCCCAGAGGAGCTTTTGGCAAAATGCTTTGTCCTATTTCATCAGCCCAAGATTTAAGTATTGCCAGTTTAGGTTTGGACAGGCGGTGTCTGAGGTCTTTGCATTCTTCTTCAGAAAGTTGTGTTGCAACTCGCTCGATATCAAACAGGCTTTTGATAATAGCCAGGGCGTAATCAGCACGTTCATCTTCTTTTCTAGCTTCTTCAAAATATCGAAACAGATGTGCCCAACAACCAGCTTTAGTGGCACCCCCTTCAATGACACCGTTGAAGACGGCAGCACCATCGGTAAGCAAAACTCCCTTAAAGCCGGCAAGTACTGTTTCTGGATGTATTCCTTCACCAGTTTCAGTAAACTTGTAAAGTATATATTTCTCGTCACGATAGAGCCAGGTAGAGCCGTTATGTGTTTCGCCAAGACCTTTTTTAATTACAGGCATTGTAGTGGAATGAGACTGTATGAGGCGAGATGTGAGCATGAGTTGGTGCATGCGCTTGACGATAATATCAAGCATATCGGCAGCTTCTTTGAGCCAGCGGCACATGGAAGAGCGGGCAATGGGAACACTTTGCGCAAGATAGATACGCTCTTGCCGGTAGAGGGGTAAATGCCAATCAAACTTAGATACACCAATATGTGCAATAAGTCCAGGTGTTGCATAGCCTTTGCTGAAGGTCGCGGCAATTTAGATCATGACAACGCGGCAACACGCTATATCTGGGGTAGGGGCAGAACAAGCCGACATTTTTCAGATTATGATAAAAGATCCAGATATGGTAGTTATGGTTTATTGTTTAGCGGTGACAAGAATTTGTTCTGAGGGCTTGTAGGTGGTGCTAATGGGTTGGGGATTTATTTTGTAGCGGTGTTGTCGGCGAATAGTGGATAGATCAATTCCATCAAGAATGAGGCGTAAAGTTGAGTGATCAAATTTCTATTTGCTCAGCATTTTGGTTGTTAGGAAATTCGAAATTGCTTTGGACATTTAAAGGTACAAAAGGTATATTTATTTTATTGTCTGGTGGCAGTGTTAACTTCTTATCTTTATATCGCTTGTTCAAAACCTTGTTCCAGTAGCTAAATTTATCGCTCGCCAGACCTTCATCTTTACAAAATTGAGATTGATTTTTTCCACTTCGTCTTTGCCGCTCAATTATTTCCTGCCAGTATTTCTCTTTTGTTAGATCTCTGCCGCCTATTGCCATGCCTACATCTCCACCTACCACCATTAATTTCTACAGCAAATAATTGTTTAGGGAAAGATGTACTTGCTGGAACGGTTTCACGGCTACATGCTCAATATGGAATTTACTTGGTATTTGCTGTCTGCTCATATTCAATATTCGCTCAAGAATCTTAAGTATGATTTGTGTAATAGTATTTGTGACACCATCGCTGCTCGGCATTTTGTTGGCGCCTGCCCTTAGCGTCATATTGTCTTCATTGCCAGCGCTTCGTCGCTAAGAATTGGTAGAGAGCAGGCGGTATTCTTGCAGTGGTTTCGGCATGACGGTATTTCCTTGATTGACGGATGAGTAGCGGTAGGTTGAATTGCTAGACATCTGAACTTAGAGTAGTGCGATTGATTTAGGGGTGACTCAAAGGACGCCATGATATTCCAACAAGCGATCGTCCTAAAGAGCATAACGTTCAGTGATGGGAAAAAAAAGATCAGGATCAGCAAAGAGATAGCAACCAAGGAACCTAATATATCTTTCTGGCTGACCTTCTAGGCGCAAAGCTGTGTTCAGAGCGTGTACTACATCCAAAGTGCTGTAATAATCGCCGTTATAATAAGCTATAAAGCGGTAAAGTCGTTCTCGATAGACGAAACAGACAGTCCAAAAGGGATCATCGTCATCGTCATCGTCGTCTTCAGCTTTATAATCGCCAGTCCGGTCTATTTCAGGATGTATTTGAATTTGGCACTCTGGGCGGAACCTGCCATTAGAATTTCGGGCATACTCGCGGATTAGCGATTCATGATCAGGGGGCACCAAACCATATCCTCCACTAACATCTGTAAGTATACCGGCTTGTCTCAAAGTTTCATAAATCAGACTCTCGTCTGCCGCCCACCCAGTTTTTGACAGGGAATTCCGTCGCAGGGCGGCTACAAGCTGGAATAGTTCTTCCGGTGTTTGATCGATGATACCGGCCAAGCGCATGTCTGTCAGTAATTGATCAACTGTGAGATCCTTGCTTAACCATTCAGCCCATCTGTATGCTTGAAATGCTTCTGCCGAAAATTTATCCCGATTGTTGAGTAGCCAGTCTTTTCCGCGGGTCCCAAATCTATGGAGAAGCAAAAGTACATCCTCTGCACCAATCTTGCCTTTCAGCTCAACATCGCCATTTTGATAACGCAAAGCAAATATGTTTTCCAAATTAGATTCATTAGCATATTTTCGCAAAATCTCTATTGTGTTGCTTAGGGGTTTTTCCTTCGGTATCTCGGCTAGTGCCTGTTTGACAGCTGTTTCTGGTTTGAGTCTTGCGATTGCTTCAAGGGCTTTTGAGCGACTGACAGAATCATTGCTGTTCGCTAAAATGTCCTCAAGGATTGGCAGAACACTCTCATCGGCTGCGCAACATAAATCTTGATTCCATCTCTCCTTTTCATCGCGTCCTTTTGGTTCTTTATCTTTATACTTCAGCAAGTATTTAAGTATCGCTTCGCGAAAAGGCTTAGAAATAGCTGGGTTGGGATGGTTGAGAGTATTTTCATAACCATATTTGATCACAGAAGTGGAGCCATCGAGCGGCTCTTTGAGAAGGAGGGGCATGGCCAGCTCCATACTTTCAGCTTTGCTAGCTTCGCTGATAAGTAGATCGGCGAAGGTATCGATTGGTCCTTGCCCCTTTGCTATTACGGTCTGTAAGGCTTCTTCTATTCCCGGTATTTCTTGCAAAACGCAGATTTCGGCAGCGAAGGAAGATATTTGACTATCGGCTGAGGCGACTAATTCCAGGATTTTCTTAGACGTAGCAGGATCTAGACACCAGGTGTAATCATGTTCTCCCACCCAATAGTCTCTTACCATATCCTTTATTACTTCAAGCGCCGAAGCACATTCGCCGGTGTCAGGCGAGTTGACCCAAGAGAGGAGAAAGTCTATGCCTTCGTCTATCCCCAGTGCATTCAGCATTTGCGCTGCTTTTGCCCGGACAATTGTCTGCGCCTGGGGGTTATTTAAAATCTGGTGCAAGCACCCGATTGCCTGATCAGAACCCTCTTCCAGAGCATAGTGATCGTCTGAATTGATAAGATAATAATCGCGTGACAGCACTTCCCGAAGGCCACGATCGAACCGCTTACTAAGGCAGGCATCATGTGCCTTGCGCACCCAGTCGATCAATCGGGGGTCATCTATCACCTCAACCAATTCACTGTTTGATGCATAGCTTTTGTTCTTTTCTAGTTTTTCAAACAAAATGCCGTCAGGTAACTCGGGAAGATTATATTCCGCCGCAAAGTCAGAAAGACGGTATGAATCCCGATTTATTGTGATTATTACTGTTTCTTGATTAATTTTTGACATTGATGCCTGCAGGAAAGATTGCTTTTGTTTATTATAATGCAGCCATTAAAGATCATCCTAAGTCTACATGGTCCTACATCGCTTGGGCTCGTCATTATCGCACCCGAATACAACCATGGATATCCTGGAATTCTCAAGAGCATTCTAGATGTCTTATTGAAAGAGTATATTCATAAAGCGGTGGGACTTGTCGGCGTTTCAGCCGGTCCGTGGGGCGGTACCCGAGTTATTGAAGCAATGGTGCCGATGGTTCGCGAACTTGGTCTCGCCGTGACATTTTCTGACTTGAACTTTGCAAGTGTTCAAAATCAGTTTGACGAACAAGGATTGATTAAAGACGCGATCGGATATGCAAAAAGAGCTAGGCTTTTTATTGATGAACTGGTTTGGATGAGTGCGGCACTTCGCTGGGGGCGCACCAATCTAAAAGCTCTTTCCTGAAAGCCTTCGGTAAGATCATTGCCTCCTATGCTTCTTCCCAATCTAATTAACAGGAAGGTCCACACCCGCATATTCTATATGGAGCACGCGCCGATGAGCTGGCTTTTTGGAGATCGATGAGCTATGCAATATGAACTTCCATTCATTTGATTTGCGGTTTTATGTTTTAGTTGTGTTGTGGTAAATCATTAATTTGGTATGGTTGAAATTCTGAAATCATGCTATCTACCACTTCTACCTTGAGAACATCAATGCAGGTTTCAATTTCGAAAGACTCCTGATGAAGTTGATGTTCTTTTATTCTAATAACTCCTATAGAGTTTTTGCTACTAAAGTGAGACTTTACGATTTCTACTGCATTTTTTACCGCTGGCGTATCTGCGTATTGTTGTGAGCGTTTAAGAGCAACTTTATAGCTGAGATCCGTTAGCATCGCAATAACCCGATAAACATCTAACGCATGGGTACGTTGTTTTTCTGCATCGTCCGTCCTATCGTTAAAAGCATGAAGCTTCATTAGTAAAAAATGGAAAGGTAGTGGCAGAAAAATCTTGATTTGTCCATTGTCTCCTAGCAGAAACTCCTCGATATTGGAACTAAGATCAATGGCTTCTTCAGTTAAATACGCATGTAACTCTACTTTTCCCTTAGGTCTGACTCTTGGTCTATTTATTTGCACTTTTTCTTTTAGGATGTCATCTTCAATAAGGCCGGTAAGCAAATTGATCTCCACCATATCTTTCGTCGTGCCTCTAGAAAAGTGCATGAATTTAGCTTTTTCCAAGACTGTATATCCTAATTTGTCGAGAGCTAACCGGAGTGCCTGCATCTCGCTTAAATTGGCCACAAGCTCCGTTTCAAGGAAAATGTCTAGATCTACAGTACTTCTTAGTTGAGGCCAATTAATATGGCTCCAGTCGTTCAAGAATTAGTTGTCTGTATTTACTTGCCGCGTCCTTTTGTCGTCCATCACCTGCACTTAGTTCTAGCCAAGTTTGCACTGGCGAAGATGCAAGCACTCCATCGGTCTCATTATATTGCGGATCGAAATAAGCAGTTGGGTCTTCCGTTTCGATTAACCTAACATTGGGAAATCTTGAATTGAGATCAGGTGGTTCCTTAAGTGCGTTTATCAACTTTGACAGTGGAGCATTACAGTAAAATGATGACACTGAATCGCCTACAATAAAATTGGCCGCGCTGCTGCCAGTTAGGGCAATTTTTGCCCCTATACGATTAGCGGCTTCGTATAGAGCCCGTCCTGTTGGTGGAGCGATCGCAAATTTGATTTCTTGTATTACTTTAGGCATAGAAAATTCAGACGATAAACGTTCGAGCAACTTTTCTGGTTGTATTAAACGAATGTTTTGCTTTTCTTTGCTGATAATGAGATCTTCTTGCAGTTGCTTTAGTGCTTTAGAAACAGTGGGTTGAGTGATTTCACCGTTGCGAGCATTTATTTTTTCTACAATCTCGTTGATGCTTGTAAATGAAGGGCAGGATAGAAAAACTCTTGCAACAAGTGAAGTATTGCCAGAATATACATTTCGCACCAAGCGAGAATCTGGGTAAGCGTTTGGTTGTCCAGCTCTTCTAACGTTGATCCCCGGTAATATAATTACTCCATTACCGTTGAGATCTATACCAATGACCAATTCACTTTCTAAGAACATCAGATTTTCCCATGAAAGCCATGGCGTAATGATTAATGGATGTATTTGATTTTCTGTCCATTGGGATTCGGGCTATAATGATTTCCAAGCTCCAACAGACTGCTTCGCGGCATAGACTGCTTGAGCTATTGTTTTGGGGCTGCTATAGCGTTTTATTTCGGTTGCGAAAGTGAAGCTTTGTGCTCTGTTAGCCCTTCTTTGGACTCCATTGTCTAGGGCCACGCTTGGGGCTTCCCAAATGCCTTCAACAAAGGCGTCTGAATGTATTGATGATTTGTATGATTTCGGCTGTTCTGTTGCTAGGCGAAAAGTCATCGGATGTAGTGTTACACCCCTTTTAATTTATCGAGGATCTGTTGTTCGGTAAGCATATTCCTAATATACCCTGTATTCGTATTCCCGCGCGGGAATATTGATTAAAATAGGAATATTCGCCTCTTGTTTTTATCAAATTATCTTCTTGACTTGGCTTAACTTTTGGGGGCCAGGTCGGGCTCCGCGTTTATCTTAGACCAAAAAACTTCATTAAAAGCCGGGCAAAAATCATATAGTAGTTTTTTCATTTGGGACATTTTAGCTCTGATTATTGGATCTGTTTTGGCCCTCGACTCTATAACTTTATAGCTAGCCATCATGTAGGCAAATATTTCTGCTTTGCTTCTTCCAGACCGCTCATTGAGTAGCGGTTTAAGAAACCATGAAGATTAGAATCGAGAAGCGTCGCAGTCCCGTTGGACTCAGAGTGCATTGACCAGCCACCAGATCCATAACTAAATTCGGATGAGTTTAACTTTTCCCATTCGGCATCTTGCTTAATAACACCATCTTTCCAGTCAATTAGGTGAAACATTTCATGATGAATTATCGCGCGAGTCCACTGATCTAAACTGACATATCGGCAATCGAAGAACAACATATGAAGATACTTAGATTGCATGCCGCCGCATGCATGCTGATCGAGGAAAAGACTGCTGCCTATCATTACTTCTTTAAGTCCTATATCAGAAATAACTTCAGGAGGATATTTCAATAATTCTGCAATAAATTTGGGGATGTAAAAATTTAGGTACTTCGTGTCCGCTGGTTTTAACGATATTTGGTGCTTGCCACTTTTCATTGAAATGGGTGCTGTGATAGCTGTTAGTCTTACATTTAGCCGGCGCGACAGAGATTGCAAGTTCCTCAAATTGCGAGGATAGTAACGCTTATGCGTGTTATTCAGACAGCTCTTATACAGCCAAATACCTAGGGCGACAATAGATATCAGCGAGAGTGAACTTAGTATGCCAATTTTTAAAGCCGTGTTTACTTTCACTGGTCCTTGCCCAACTTTTCTTTAAACACCTTAGGAGCGAGTCTTTAAACGGTTTTTGCTCCGTTGGCTTACAGCAGATTTAAGCTGATCAACATTCAATCCTAATTTGCCGAGTTCTTCTTGTGCTCTAAGCATCAGATCTGCCATAACCTTTGATTGAGGCAAAAGAATAATACACCCTGGAAGCGCAATTTCAATAACTGTTTGACCTGAATCAAGTCCATGAAGCTGGCGGGCTTCTTTGGACAAAGTCACTTGTCCTTGAGTGCTGACCTTTAGGGCGCTGATTTTAGGATCGTCTGCTAATTGTGGCATAATTTATAACCTTTAAAAGTATAGAATCTTTAGTTTCTTTACTTCTAAAAATACCAGAATAACCTTAGATATACAATTAAATCCCGCCATTACTGTAAGGACAGTTTTATAATCTACAGTGCAAGCTGCCACACTTCACGCCCTATTATGTTGTTGATATTAGTCAATGAATGGCTGGCTTAAGTAGTAGCAGGATAAGGGAGCGCCAGCAAAAATCGCTAAGGCTGTATCGGTGGCGTTTTAGCGGCTGGCGAAAACATTCAAACAAATGGGAGAGCAAGCAATCTCATCTTTTGGAGGCGGCTATGAGCGTTTCCTCAGGGCCTCTATTAGAACTCCCTACCAATCTAGATCTCCTTCGAGCACTCTTTTAAGTGAAAAACTCTTGTTTGATCTGTGATCAGTAACATGATTGTCAGCATAGTCGTATGTGCGTATTTTTATATTGCAATCAATGGCTCTATCTTGTAATTTTTTCAGAACACTAATGTCCTGCTGTTTTAATTTTTCAAGATCAATATCGTTTTGCAGTGGTATGACTGACACAACTGCTGTCGAATTGTGTGCACGGTTACTACTTTCGTTATCCGGCACACGGCGAGCGCTGTGTATACCTGATTCATGTTTAAAACGATCATATAGTCCATTACCGCTTAAATTTAAAACTACATTTTTATAGCCATCTCCACTAGAAGTGGTGCAGCCTATGATTTGTAAATGCCATCCTTTCTTATCCGCATATTTAAGATAAATGCGAAGAAGTTCACTCGCAAATATCTCAGCTTCCTCACCGCCGGCAGCAGCTTGAATTAGCAGGATGGTGTTCTTGCAATCTATTTCATCCTTGGTTTTAGATATCATGCTTGTTAATTTATTTCTTATGTTTTCTCAAGATTTCTATATAAGGGGCCACCAGAGGGCCACCGGTAAGATCGTCGATCCTTGAAACTTAGCGGGCGACGAGGTTCGAACTCGCGACCTATAGCTTGGGAATTCTTCGGCAATGGAAAAATGGGCTTTTCTCACTTATAATCATTTATTACCAAACATTTGCTAAACAGCTTAGGCAGTGCTAATTTAACTATGATTTTTCGTTTCATTCATTACCATTCATTTTCAAAAAGGTGCTTACTAAGTGCTTACTAGACCTAAAACCCATACAGCGCAAGGATAATGGGACACATAAGGATATACATAAATGCCAAAACTACGAATTACAGATACAAATTTAAAGGACATAGTGCGACCAGCAAAAGGCAAATCAGATCTCTATTGGGATGATCAACTGGCTGGCTTTGGCGTTCGCGCAACGCCATCAGGAATAACCTTTATTGTCCAAAGAAGAATAAACGGTAAAGACGGGCGCACCGTTAGAGATACCATTGGCAAGTATGGTGAAATATCAGCAACGCAAGCCAGGCGTAAAGCCGCTGCAGCATTGGCCGAGTTACGGACTGGCACCGATCTGGTTAAAGTTAAGAAGATAAAGCGAGTCAAGGATAAAACACAGCAGACTACGTTAGGCGAGATATTCGATGCTTATATGTTGAAGAAGGCGAAGAAAATAAAAAAGAATGGTGAGAAAGGTTTACGGGCAACTACTAAGAAGCTCTATGCTAATTTGATGCGTCTATATATAAGGAAAGACCTTTCTAAAAATAAATCTGACTATGATTTATCAAGCCTGCCTATCGCTGACATAACTCATAGCATGATTGAACATAAGCTGGAAATACTGGCTAATGAACCTGGCACATCGGAAAAGCGACCAGATGCAGATAGAACTGCACAAGCACAGCAATGCTTTCGGCTCTTACGGTCTCTATTCAATTTCGCCGCTACTCGATATGAAGTTGATGGCAAGCCACTAGTCAATATCAACTGGATACCAAAAGTTTCTGATGACACTGGGTTAAACTCTTCCGCAGTAAGAAATACTATTATTGCGGAGACTGAATTGGCTGACTGGTATAAAGCAGTTGCAGCCCTCACTAACCCAGTGTTGAAAGACTATCTTCTGTGGGTGGCATATTCAGGTATGCGTCGTGGTGAGGCTATTACACTGCGATTAGCGGATATTGACTTTAAGAATAAGTCTGTACGAATACGCCCGGAGATAGCCAAGACAGGAAAAGAGCGAATATTGCCTTTAACAGATACTCTTGAAGAAATAGCTATACGCAGACGTAATGATAAAAACACTGGCTCTGTAATCGCCATGAACAGATACTTATTCAAAGGAGCTAAAGAAGGAAAGCATCTACAAGAGCCAAAGCGCGGTATCGCTGCCGTTTGCAAAGCTATAAACAAACAATGGAGCCTGCATGATTTGCGTCGCACATATATAACTCATGCGTCCCGGTTAGTTCCATATCCTGTGCTGAAAAAACTAGCGGGTCATGGAAATGATGATGTAACCGAAGAACACTACTTGAGATTAGATCTCGAAAGCTTGCGACCAGAAGCCCAAAAGATTACCGACTGGTTAGCAGACAAAATGGGCATGGAAACAAGTTTGCTTGAAGTTGCTAAATAGCATGAATAATCAAGCATATAATCTGCCTGCCCGTAATTTTTAGGCAGCTTAAAAACGCTTTTAGCGGGCTGTCAACAGTCTAAATATCGAAGTAAATTGAATAATACTTGTCTTAACCAATTATAAGTTATATAATAAAACCAATGTGTTACACCATAAGAATCAAGCGACAAGCGAAAAACAAACTTAAGTCTTTGCCCGCTAATGAGCGAGTAAGGATAGTGGATGAAACAGATAAGTTAGCGGTGAATCCTGATGATCCCACTCTTGATGTTAAACCAATGGCAGGTGGTGAACCTGACTTATATCGTTTAAGAGTTGGTGGCTGGCGAATCATATTTTTTAGGTTTGATTCAATCAGGATTATTTCAATAGAAAAAATTGGACCAAGGGGAGATGTATACAAATGAATCTACAAACTATTAAATCAAGCACAGGTAAACTCGAATATGTATTGTTGCCATATTCAATTTATCGTTCTCTTAAAACCCCTATAGAAGCTGAATTGGCAAAAGTAAAAACATTGTCTGATGATGACTATGTGCCTTTTGACCCAGCTGATTATGTAGACAATCCTGTAGCTCTTGCCAGAATTAAAGCCCATGTAAGGCAAAAAGAATTAGCTGATAGGCTTAGTGTTAGTCAAGCATATATTAGTAAACTGGAAAGCCAGACTAAAGTTTCACCTGAAACAATGATAAGAGTTAATGCTGCTTTGATGAAGAAAAAAAGAAAAGCTGGATAACAAAGTTTGCTGGGGATAGGCTTAGCGGCCGAAAAGTGGAAGCTTTACCACCTGCCCCATCAATTTCTAAAGCAGCACTGAAAAGCAGGTGCATATGTTAAAAGATAGCTGGCATCCTAATTGGCGCAATCCTGAAGAGTATCCCGATCCAGAAGACGCGAGTATTACCAATGAGCGTTGGGCTTGGGAATTTTTGAGACGGAATGATGAATATGCTGCAGTAACTGAACGAGTGTTTGTGGCGTGCGGTTCACTTGCAGATGACAAAGATAGGGATGAATGGTTAGAAGACGATGGCGAACTATATCGCGGCGTTTACTACCATATCGATGACGGAGCCGAAGTTATAAATGATAGTATATGCCGTAAATACTTGGTAGAAACATTGTATCCGCCCAGTACGCCGCCAGACAGAGTAGGGTTCCGCTACGACTATGTTCCTGAATATCTCTGCTATGAGGCAGCAAATTCAACTTTCGATATGTTTCAGGCGCATAACAACTCTTCAAATCTAAGCTGTGACGACTGGTCGGAAGTCTTAATCAAATTTAGATTAGATTTAAATTTTAAAGAACAACTGGAATGCGCTAAATATCAGCTGGATAAGCTACAAAACGCCTTTGGCAAAAAAGGCTTAATAGACCTTCCAACAGATCAAAATGTCCAAGATAAAAACTATAGGAATTATCTGAGGATGCTAGACGGAATCGAGCAAGGAACATCTCAAATTGATATCGGAAGGATCTTGTTTCCGCACCCAGAGGGTGGAAGCCGTAAAGCAGCTAAGGAATTATCCGAATTTCACAAGAATGCTATTGAACTTACTAAAAACAAATACAAAATTCTGCTCTACCATTCGCCTAAAAGCAGAACGAAAATCAGTTAGTTGAAAGTTTGTTGGGGGTTTTCGATTCTCTAAAACACCCAACGAAAACAAGCAGGCATTTGTTTAAGAATAATCTCTGATTAACATTTTTAACCAGAGAGGTTATTAAACATGGGACTTTTAGAAGATATACGGTCAGGGCAAATTTTGCTCCTGCCGTTACCGCGTGCCTGCAAGGCATTGCACAGATCGCCACAGACGGTGCGCCGTTGGTCTAAAAATGGATGGTTTATAGAAATTGTTTACGTTGCCGGCAAACCCAATGTGGACGCAAAGCAATTCCTAGAGTTTTACGAACAGTTGCCGCGCCTTAAATATCTTGGAGCAAATGCAACCGCCAACCAAATAAAAAAAATGGAAAACGCTCGCTTGGCAAAAACGAAGAACAAAGAGGCGGAAGATTATGCCAGTTCACTTTAACGAGGCTTGGGCAGAGTTGCCAGAAGAGACAGTTGAAGCCGCACTGATACTCGATTGTAGAGTGGTGTTCAATGACGGCCAATGTAATTTCTCGTGTCTCAATTGCGGATTAAAACGTCATCTTATCGAGAGCTATCCACTAGATGAATAACCTTAACAGTAAAAAAGCTGGCTCACGACCAGCTTTCAAAAGACTTAATTACAACACTTTTTTATGGAGTTCTCGAACGTGTCCAATCATAACATCCTATATAACATTGCTGCAACACTGGCAGCTAAACGTAATCAGAAGCCTAAAAAATCTGGCAATGGTTACATGACTATTTGTCCCTCTCATGATGACAGCACGGCGAGCCTATCTCTGTCGCACGATAACGGCAAAATATTATGGCACTGCCAAGCAGGCTGTGATCAGAACATGGTTGAAGAACATATAAGACCGCTATTACCTGAAGACACAGCCAAAAGCAACGGTAAACAAATTGCCAAAATTTACTCTTATCCGAATACCGAAGGCAAAATAGTTATAGATAAAGTCAGATTTGCACCAAAAGGTTTTGCTTTGCGCAGGACAGATGGCAATGATGGATTTATCTATAAGGATGCCACCGCTGGTGTTGATACGAGCATCTTGTATCGCCTGCCGGAATTAAACCAATCCATTGCAAATGGAGATACTATTCATATACCTGAGGGCGAAAAAGACGCTGATAATCTATGGGCAATACGGCTGCCAGCAACCTGCAATATGTTTGGTGCAAGTGAAGACGGTAAAAAGCCAAAGTGGACAGATAAAAATACAGCTTGGCTGAAAGGTGCTAAACAAATTGTCATTCACGCCGACAATGATTCAGCAGGCGAAGCCCATGTCCTGGCAATCGCTAAATCAGCTACCAAGGCTGGCATTCCTTGCAAAATAATTCGTTATCCAGAATTGCCACCTAAAGGCGATATAAGTGATTGGCTTCAGATTCCTAGTAACGATAAAGAGAAATTATTAGAGAGAATAGAACAATGTGAGCATTTTTCTGGTGGGACAGGTGGGACAAGTGAGACAGGCGTCGAAAGTCAAGCTCTGTCCGAAAAACCCGCTATGGTTCCTGCCACACCTGACGAAGGGACAAGTGAGACAGGTGGGACAAAAACTTATCCATATTTCGATGTCAGAGATGACGGCACCTATTGCATCGAGTTAGTTGCTAAAAAAACGGATAACAGCATAATACAAGAAGAGAACGAAATAAAATTGTGTTCTAAGCTTGAAATTTTGGCAGCTACCCGGGACGCAAATAATGAGAACTGGGGACGACTGTTGTCGTTTAAAGATCCAGAAGAATACGAACACAAATGGCCAATGCCAATGGCGCTACTTGCAGGCAGCGGGGATGAATACAGAACAGAACTTCTCAGAAACGGTTTATTAATAGAACCAGGAGCTAATCCGCGTAAGCTGTTAACCACATATATACAGACCCAGAAAATACAGAAATATGTTCGCTGTGTGTCCCGCAGCGGCTGGCAGGGCAGCCAGTTTGTTTTGCCTGATGGCACCATTTGCGGTGAGTCAAACGAGGAAATTTTATTACAGACTGATAGCCCCATTGATCACGGGATAGCGTCGAGGGGCACGCAGGAAAGCTGGAGAAATACCATCGGCGAATACTGTAAGGGGAACTCTAGGATGATAGGCATGGTTAGTGCTGGCTTTGCTGCTCCATTACTTGAAATACTTGACTTAGAGGGATTTATAGCCAATCTTAAAGGTCCCAGTAGCAAGGGCAAAACTACTTGTCAGCGCACGCCAGCAAGCATATATGGCTCACCCAAATATATAAAAACATGGCATTCTACCAAAAATGGAATCGAAGCATTAGCAGCTGCGCATAACAATTTGCCACTGCCACTGGATGAACAGAGGCAGGCTGATCCGCGCGAGATAGGCGAAGCGGTATATATGCTCGGCAATGGGATCTCGAAACAGAGAGCAAATAAATTCGGCGGCGGCCGCTCACTTAAGCAATTCAATACTTTGGTCTTATCTACTAGTGAACAATCTTTGTCAGTGTATTTAGCAGCCGCAAATATAAAGGTGAGTCCAGGTATGACGGTGCGCTGTATAGATATCCCCGCTATAGCAGGGGACAATGGAGTATTTGAAAATCTACATAACTTCGCTAATGGTGCTCTCTTTGCTACGGCTATTAAATGGGCCTGTGCTGAGAACTACGGAGCTGTACGAAAAGAATATTTAAGTAGGGTTGCGGCCGAGAGAGAATCGTTACCAATACAATTTCGTACATTTAAAGATAACTTTGAGACAAGTCTCAAGCTGCCCAAAAATGCAAGTGGGCAAATATTAAGGGTAGCCGAAAAGTTTGCAGTTATTGCTTTTGGTGGTGAGCTTGCTACTTGCTATGGATTCACAGGATGGAGCCAAGGAGACGCCACCACCGCAGCAGCCACATTGTTTCAAGGATGGCTTGATGAACGGGGCGGGAATGATGAACAAGAGCGGATCAATCTTCTATCTCAGGTTAGATTGTTTTTCGAGCAACATGTATCACGCTTTGAAAAGTGGGAAGGTGAAAATCGCCTATTTGTTAACAATAGAGCTGGGCTATATAAAGATATAGCAGGCGAGACAGAGTTTTATGTATTTCCAGAGACCTTTAGACAGGAACTCATAGAAGGCTATGAACATAAGTTTGCCACAGAGATATTGCGTAACGAGAGATTACTAATTCCGGACGCAGAAAAGAAATCGACTACATCTGTACGATTACCGGGCGGTAAGAAAGTGCGGATGTATGTCTTTAAAAACGTTTATAGTGAGGAACCTACCCATGAATAGCGTTAACGAATACTTTGCCAAGCTAAATCTAACGTTAGCAAAAGACAATTGTCCCACTTGTCTCACTACGGACGATACGATGGTGGGACAAGAGACCAATGTGAAAATGCCAACAGATGAGCTGTTAAAGAATGTCCCACCTGTCTCACCTAGTCTCACTGTAAATGAAGATGGTCAGCAAATATTCACGCAGACACAAGTTGGAATACACAAGAAGCGTCCTCACGTTGTTTACAACTCTGGCCATAATGAATGGTACACCCAAGCGTATATCATTGAAGCTGTTAAGGAAGTGCTGGGCGAAATTGACGTTGATCCAGCATCATCTGATATCGCTAACAAAACCGTTGGTGCAAAAATTTACTACACTGAAGAAGATAATGGACTAGAACAAGATTGGAGTGGAAAGGTGTTTATGAACCCACCTTATTCTCGTCGTCTGATTACAAAATTCTGTGACTTGCTTGTACAAAAATTCAATAGCAATGAAGTTACAGAGGCTATAGTTCTTGTAAATAATGCTACTGAAACTAGATGGTTTCAGAAATTGCTTACTTGCGCAAATGCTATATGTTTACCAGAGGGCAGAATCGACTTTATTAATCCCAAAGAACCATCTAAAAACGCACCTTTACAAGGGCAAGCCATCCTCTACTTTGGGCAGAACAATTTGGCGTTTGTAAAAACGTTTTGCTCATTCGGCGGCACGTCAGCCTGGAATAAACAACCACGCGAAGATTTTCTCATAGCACAGAAAATGTTTGCTGGTATCGGTTCGCGAATTATTAATGAGGGACAAATTTTCAGAAATGAGAGGTAAAACTATAATGGAAGGACACCGCATATAGTGTCACTGATTGTGATGTATACTAGTAAAATGGAGAGGTTGGGCTAAATCAGCCTAGGAGGGTACAGCTATCTTCGGTGCAAATGCTGGCAGTGTCTATAGTTCGCAGTGGCCACGCGTAGCCTCTGGGGAAACGATGACTGCGCAAGAAAGCGGCATTCAAGCAGGACTACAGCAGCAAGCTGCGAATAACACTCTGAACGTATCAAATTATGATGCTAGTATGCAGACGCTTCAAGCCAAGCAAAACCTAGCTAATACAGCCGAAACTTATAATGCGGGTGGCGTGCTTATGCAAGGCTCACCATTGGGAATGCTTGAACAAAGTAGACAACTTGCCGCAGGACAAATAAATCAAATAATGCAGCAAGGCTCACTACAAGCATTGATGCAAAATACCGCGGCGGTTGCAGGGATAAATACTACTCGGTCTCAGTTATTAGGCACCGATAATTCATTTACTTCTGGGCTGGCAAATGCTGATGTTGAGCAGGAAAATGTTCTTGATGAAGATTTGAGTTCCCTATTCGGCGGCGTAGGAAGAGCAGCCGTTTTAGGTACAAATTTGGCTAACATAACAAATAACAACTCTTGGGGCTCTGGCCCACCAACGGTAGCAAACGGTGGCTTGGTGCCATGATCGTCCTAAAGTGCTTTTCTAAAAAACCATCATGGCTAGTAAAATTACCCGCATTTGATTGCTCAATTAAACGTGGCATTCATGGGCTACACTTAACAGCTTTACATTTCCGAAATAGGTTTGAACTTATATTCCTAGCTGATTTAAAATCCTATAAGCTAAGGGCACTATACGTATCGCATTTGATTTTCAATAAAAGAAATGGCAATAAGGGCGTCGCCCTTTCATTGCGGTGGTTTTGGGATGATAGAGAATTATTCTTGAAACCAATTTGAGGAAGTAACCAAAATAACCCCAGTTATTTATCGGACAGAATCCTAGATTTTAAAGGTTGATTGCCGGGTATATACGCCTAGGCGTTTTAGGAGGGATGTATATGTCTAGGGAAGAAAAGTTAAACGAGATCGTTGAAGTTCTGGCAAAATTCTCCGACAAGTTAGCTCAAGACGAGCAGGCGAAGCAAGAATTAGCAAAGGCAATTCATAATTATATTTATGATCAATTTGGACGCTATACCAGAAAGCTTAATAAGGACATCAAGCGAGCTGGTCACACAGGTATCTAGCCTGTTGATACAGATCTTTTTACATGGCCTTGGATTTAATGCCAGTCACCTACTTATTTAGCCTTGCGTTCTCGCTTTAAAATCTGCTTGATTTCTTCAATACCCTTTTTGATATCTTCAATGTCTGATAATAATTCTTGCTGACGTCCAAAGTATTCACGCAAGGCGTCATTTATAATTCTAGAGCGCTGCAACAATGGCTGCTTATCCAGCTCTTTTTCTACGTCAGGATCAGGCGTGAAATTTCGGCGTCTTTCCGATGTCATAAGCTTATTTCTCTTATTGATATCTAAAGATTATATCTACCTATTGACACAAGATTGCACCCAGGTGCATACTAGATATATCAACTAGCCTTAATCGAGCATATCTTTACTATGAAACCTGAATTACCCCAGGACAAAAGTCAACGCTATTGCCTGTGCTTCGTCCAGGTGAAACCAACGAACAATGGCGCAAGCGTTACGACAAAATCCGTAGATGCGAGAAGTGCCAACGTCTGCTGAATAAACTCAAGTTGATTTGGAAAGTTATATGTACCGAGTAGATGCCGTATATCGAAAGCAAGAACAAACTTATTTGATGGATAGTCAGGCAGCATTAGATTTGGCAGCTAAGCTTGCCAATACTGGAGGAATCACCTTGTATCTGTTAAATATCTATGACGAAAAAGAGAAGCTCGTTTATCACTTCGATGAGAAAGAAAGACGATGGACGGAAGATGGAGACTAATATTTATTTGTACGGGTGGATATGTAATTAAAATCATGGGGGAATGAATGGATAAAGATGTACTTCGAGAACAATACAACAAAGTTTTTGGATACCCATCGAACCTTGGTAAATATCCAGATATTGAAAGACCGAAGGATATTTTCACAAGCCAAAACAGGCAAACAATGACGCCAACGTGGCAAGTGCCGAAAGAGAAATTTGAGGCGCTATTCGTAGAGCCAGTATTAGCCGGCAAAATGTTGTTGAAAAAGCGAATACGAAGTAGCGTTAAAAAACCCCAAAAAACATATGTACCTCCAGTATTTAAACCCAATGTGGAAGAGACCTGCCTAATCGAAAGAAGGGGATTTGCTAATCCAGAATTATCCACAGTCAGTAAAGCAAGTACCAATTATGGTAGGAGGAAAGGCGCTCTAAAATTTGGTGAAGCTTTCGAGGTTTATAGCACCTACGCAGTAAGACTCAAAAGTTATAATGAAATCATGCGTTTGCATAAACGCTATTTGAAACATTTGGATTGCAGGAGCGTTTCGACAATTAGTAAGCAAGAACTGCAACTTCTCCATAGCGATCTGGGAAGACATGCTGGTCCCACCGCTGCTAACAGGACGTTAGAACAAATTTCAGCAGTCATTAATCACGTGATTGATTTGGATCTTTATGCAGGATCAAATCCAGTACGTCGAATCAAAAAGTTCCGACTCAAAAGCAGAGAGCGCTATCTCAAATCTCATGAACTTCCTAGGTTCTTTGCTGCTGTAGAGCGGTGTCAAAATGAGAATGTGAGAGACTTTGTCTATTTCGCTTTGTGGACTTCAGTCCGTAGCGGAAACATCTATTCAATGAGATGGCAAGATTTAGATTTAATCGAAAAAACCTGGCGCCTTCCTGACTCTAAAAATGGTGATCCCTATACTCTGCCCTTGCCGGATGCTGCAATGGAAATATTGACCAATCGATTTAATAAGCGAACTTGCGGATTTGCATGCCAATGGGCCACTCATTCTCAGGTCAAGGGGCCACCATTCTCAGCAGTGGGCCACCGTTTGCAATTAGCGGGCCACCCACTATTGAATATCTAGCAAATATGTAAAAGCGTAGCAGTGCGCCGGAATTCTCTTGTTCTGGCACCCTCTGGTTGTTCACGACCAACGGAGGGAGCCAGGTGTCTAAGAGAAAAATATCAATGCACACGCTATCGGAAATTATAAGACTATCAGCCCAAGGGCTATCGGATCGGCAAATTGCTCGATCAGTCGGTTTGTCGCGCACCACCGTAATGAGATACCTGGAAAAAGCAAATGCTGCCGGCATAGGCTGGCCGCTGCCCAACAATATGACTGAGGCAAAACTTTTTGAGCTATTCTCAATACAACCATCAACTCGGTCTACTGAACAGCCTGATTGGGCAGAGGTTCACAAAGACTTTTGCTCTAGACGATTTGGAACATTACAGTTATTGTGGACGGAGAAATGGCTTGGCGTCCTGTCTTACGCCACATTTTGTCGTGGGTACAAAGCATGGAAAGCAAAATTAAAATTATCGATGCGCAAACACTACCGCGGCGGCGAAGTATTGTTCATCGATTTTGCCGGCGACACAATGCCAGTAAAAGATCCCTCCACCGGAGAAGTAAGAGATGCCCACATTTTTGTTGCAGTACTTGGCGCAAGCAATTACACCTTTGCAGAGGCAGTCTGGCGTGAAGATCTGGAATCATGGGTAACTTTAGTTGTAAAAGCGCTGGAATTTATTGGTGGTGTGCCTGAGCTGGTCGTATCTGATAATGCCAGAGCCGTGGTGACAAAATTTCACCGATATGATCCACAGTTGCACCATTTATTTATTGAATTGAGCCGTCATTACGACTTTGCCCTGCTGCCTGCCAGACCACGTAAACCTCAGGACAAAGCAAAAGTAGAAGCTGGCGTTAAACATGTTTACCATGGCATCTTGGGCAAGCTTGAGAAAAGAACATTTTTTAGCCTTAATGAATTAAATCAGGCAATGAAACAAGAATTGCAAACATGGAATCAGAAACCATTTCAAAAGCTTGCCGGCACCAGACTATAACTTTTCGAACAAGTTGAAAAACCTGCGCTTAAAAAATTACCGGCTCAAAGATTTGAGTTTGCTCAATGGCGCAAGTCCAAAGTTCATATTGATTACCACATTCAGGTAGATAGACACTTCTACAGTGTGCCCTACGCACTTGTTGGCAAAGAAGTGGATGTACGAATGACCAAAAATACTATTGAAATATTTTTTCAAGGGACTCGCGTTGCTAGCCATCAGCGCAGCATCTTTAGTGGACGGTTCAGTACTTTGGAGGAACACATGCCAATCCATCATCGCGGTCAAATGGAACAGACGGTCGGATATTTTCTTTCGGAAGCTGAAAAAATCGGTCCTTGGACCGTCCGTTTCATGCAAGGTGTTTTTGATAAACGTAAACATCCGGCATTAGGCTATCGCACCTGCCAGGGTGTGTTGCGCCTAGCCAAAAAATATGGACCCGCCCGTATTGAAGCTGCCTGCCAAAAAGCTTCTGCTGTTAGTGGCTTTGCCTATCGAACTTTAGAGTCATTACTTGTCCATAATCTTGATCAAATTCACCAGGCTCCGGCAATTGAGCAGAAGATTATTCATCTCAACATCCGGGGCGCTAATTACTACCAAAATACTCAGGAGGAATAAAAAATGCTTACACATCCAACACTAGAAAAACTCAGCAGCTTGAAATTAACTGGCATGCTTGAGGCTTTAGAACAACAAATGCAATCGAAAGAAATAAAAGATTTGTCTTTCGAAGAACGGCTTGGTATGCTGCTTGATGCTCAAGACAGCTATCAACGTAATCAACGTTTTGTTCGGCGATTACGGGACGCTAATCTTCGCCAATCTGCTTGCATTGAAGACGTTGATTTCAAACACCAACGCTGCCTAGATAAAGGTCAGCTACTCGACCTCGCTTCGGGTCGCTGGATTCAAGAACACAACAATGTCTTAATTAGCGGCTCTACTGGTATTGGTAAAACCTACCTGGCTTGCGCGCTGGCACAAATGTGTTGCCGGGAAGGACGGCGTGCTCATTATTTGCGCTTGCCGCGATTATTGCAAGAACTGGCAATTGCACGAGCGGATGGTAGATATATCCGCTTACTTGCTAATTGGGCTAGGATGGACCTACTGGTTATCGATGACTTCGGCTTAAGCACTTTGTCACCAGAGTCAACCAGAGATTTATTAGAAGTCCTAGACGACCGCTACAACATCAGCTCAACCATTGTATCTAGCCAACTCCCTGTAGAGAATTGGCATCAAACCATGGAAGATCCAACTCTTGCCGATGCCGTCCTTGATCGACTTATCCACAATGCGTATAAAATAGAACTAAAAGGGGAATCAATAAGAAAGAAAAAGAAAATGAGTAAAACCAAGTGAATCAAGAAAATTTCGTCGCTTCGCTCCGCTTAACAAGCATGCTGGGGTGGCCCATTACTGAGACTAGTGGCCCGTATCGTGAGAATCCGCACAATGTTCCAAGATCCCCTATTGATGCGGGTTTGTGATAATATTTCAATTGCTCAAGTTTTAAACGGATGGATTATTTTTTCTTCGAAAGGGGGCACAAAAGGGGCACCAGAAATATGGAAAAACGAAAATTCAACTTCACAAAACATGCAATAGAAGATTTGGCCGTACCGGAAGGCAAACGCATCTACTATGGTGACGCTAAAACTTATGGGCTATTAGTGGCTGTCACAAGCAATGGACGCAAAACATTTTATTTCAGACGCAAAACAAATCAAATTTCGCAACGCTTTGTTATTGGACGTTTTCCAGATTTTAGCGTTGAGCAAGCACGCAATAAAGCTCTAGAGATTGCATCGCTAATAGCACAAGGTGAAAGTCCATATGACGAGAGAAAGGCAAAGAAAACCGAGTTAACTTTGGGAGAAGTATTTGAAGCCTATTTAGATGGGCATGTAAAACAGCATTGCATCGCGGTAAAAAATATTGAGGGAGATTTCAGACGTTATCTTTCCGATTGGAATGACAGAAAGCTGTTATCAATAACTAAAGCAGAAGTGCAAAATAGAATGAATAAAGTTGGTGAAGAAAATGGAAAGACCGCTGCCAATCACATGCTTGCTTATGCACGAGCAGCGATTAATTGGTGCATAAAGAATGAGCTAATTAACTGCGCAAATCCGTGGGTTGGGATAAAGAAATATAGAACACAAGCAAGAGAACGATTTTTAAGTAGAACAGAATTACTTTCATTCTTTTCTACTCTAAAAGAATTTCCAAATGATACTGGTATGAGAGATTATCTGTATGTAAGTTTATTTACCGGTGCCCGCAGATCTAATGTATTGTCTATGCGTTGGCAAGATGTTGATCTTAATTTAGGCATATGGAGAATTCCTAGAACTAAATCAGGTGATTCACATACTTTGCCTTTGCCAAGTATGGCTTTAGCGATTCTGTTTGCAAGATCTAAAACGAAGTCGTCTAATTGGGTATTTCCGGGACCTGGCGAAACAGGACATTTAGTTGAACCAAAAAGAAGCTGGCACGCGTTGCTGCGTAAAGCTGAATTATCAAATTTGCGCATGCACGATCTAAGAAGAACACTTGGTAGCTATATGGCAATGGGAAATCAAAGCTTACAAATGATAGGAAAGGTTCTTGGTCATAAATCACCGATGGCAACACAAATATACGCTCGTATGGCTTTTGATCCAATCCGTGAAGCCATGGAAAAGGCACAAAATGATATGCTTTCAGCCGCTGGAATTAGTGACGTGGCGTAAGTATCTGACTGTCTAATTTATTTTGTAACCTTTTGTTATTATTTATGGTTGCAAATCGTGTGTTTATTGTGGCTGAAACTGAGAGATCATGCTATCAAGCATTTCTGCTTTAAATCTAAAATGATCACGGTAAACTTGAGAAATAACTGATTGCAAATCACTGCTCGTAATTGGACCATGAAGCTCGAACCACCGCAATTCCATTATATGAAGCGGTGTATTCGGATCTATGCAATTGGGACTGTAGATCTGCTCTCGCGCAGGAGTATGTTTTGCACCAAGATGCGCCCAAAGATTTTGTCGCCTGGTACGCACTGCTAACGTTGATGCATTAATTCCTGGCTCACTAAGCGATTCTGTAGCAAAAAAGAATCCCTTGCAAGACGGATACTGCAATCTGCAAATCTTCAATAATTCAGATATGTGCTGGAAAGCAATCCCGCGAGATTGGTATTCTTTATCTACCCCTATATAGTCGGCCCAAATAAAGTGCTCAAAAGGCGCTATCAACGTAAAACACATTGTCCGTCCACCTGAATTTTCAGTAGTGTGTAGAACTTTTTTCCCAGTTTCAACATCGGCACAAAGCATATCTACCGGCCATAATTCCTCGGGAGGAAAACTTTCCTCATAAACGCGCACCCAATCCATATTGATTGATGGTTTACAGATTCTAGTTAAATCAATTTTGGGTTGTTTCATAGGAGCATTATGTCTTGTCATTAAATACTTTAGGATGGCGATGTTTTAGCTGTCGCTTTCTGCGTTGATTTACAGCTGATTTAAGCTGCTCTACATTAAGTCCTAGTTTGTCTAGCTCTTTTGGCGCCCGAAGCATCAAATTTGTTACAGCTTTCGATTGTGGTAAGAGGAAAATACACCCTGGGAGAGCAATTTCAATAGCAGTCTGTCCCGAGTCAAGTCCAAGCAAGTAGTGAGCCTTTGGATAAAGTCACTTGACCCCGAGTGTTGACCGTTAGAGTGTTTATTTTTGGATTGTTTGTTAGATCTGGCATAATTTATAGACCTTTAAAAATAATACTATAAGCTCACAATTATCCTAAATTATCTGATTCTATGTCCGATTTGGCGACCTCCCCAAAACCCTAGCAATTGCGCACGGACGCCCCTTGTGCTAAATCTAACGTTTCCACTATAACCGGCCTTTCTTTACAATTATGCAGCCTTCGAAACCCACCTATCTTTATCACATTACAGACCATAAAAATCTTAAAGCAATTTCTACAAAAGGATTGCTGTCAAAGACAGCCATGGCTCTTCAAAGTAACGATTACATAAATATTGCATACGAAAGCGTTCAAGGGCGACGTGCAAATATAGAAATATCATGCGGAAAGAAAGGAGAATTGCATGACTATGTTCCATTTTATTTTGCACCCAGATCCCCGATGCTTTATTGCATAGAAAAACAACTTATTGAAGGTTATTCAGGTGCGCAACGAGATATCATTTATCTAGTCACTACAGTAGAAACTATCGAAAAGATGAAACTTAGCTATGTCTTTACTGATGGCCATGCTATTATGAATTTCACACAATTTTTTGACGACCTTAAATACATGGATAAAATTGACTGGCCACTGATGGAGAGCAAATACTGGTTTGCTACTCTTGAAGATCCAGATCGGAAACGAAGAAGACAAGCTGAGTTTTTAGTGTATCAGGTTGTTCCGTGGGCAGCTTTTTCCTATATAGCTGTCTATGACGAGAAGATGAAGCAAACAGTAACGCAATTATTAGAAAATTGCCCATATAAGCCCAAGTCCATGATTAACAGACCCTGCTATTATTAAATGGGAGGTGCGTAATATATGATTCAAATATCCAGCGGTAATCTTCTTAAAGCTGATGCTGAGGCAATTGTTAACACCGTCAATTGTGTCGGAATAATGGGAAAAGGAGTAGCTTTACAATTTAAACAAGCCTATCCTGAAAACTTTGTTGCTTATGCCAAAGCTTGTAAATCAGGCGAAGTTCAACTTGGAAAAATGTTTGTATTTCAGACCGGCTCCTTATTCAACCCTAGGTATATCATTAATTTCCCTACCAAGAATCACTGGAAGGAAAAATCAAAACTCAATGATATTAAAACCGGTTTGAAAGAATTAGTTCGAATTGTTAGAGAGCTGGATATTCAATCGATTGCCGTCCCTCCACTCGGTTGCGGTAATGGTGGGCTGGAGTGGGAGGAAGTTCGTCCTGCAATACAACAAGCTTTTGCTGAATTAGAAAACGTCCATGTTCTATTATGGACACCTTTTGGCGCTCCAAAAGCAGATGAAATTATAGTCAATACTAAAACTCCTAACATGACTTTGATTCGTGCCTTAATGGTTAAATTGTTGAGTATTTATCATGTTTTTGATACCAAACTTTCTAATCTTGAGATTCAGAAGCTTGCATATTTTTTGGAAGAAGCAGGGCAGCCCCTTCAATTTGAATTCAGCAAAGGTCAATACGGTCCCTATTCTAGTAAATTACATCACGTTCTCATCGGTATTGAGGGACATTATATTCGTGGATACGGAGATGGCGTCAGTAAAGCTGAACTACATGCTCTTCCGCGAGGCATTAGCGACGCTGATGAAGCGTTACGATCAGAACCAGACACGATCACTCGATTAAACAAAGTTTCTGAATTGATTGAAGGCTACGAATCGCCTTATGGCATGGAACTGCTTGCTACAGTGCATTGGGTATGCAAACAAAATCCAAAAGCTGCAACAAGCTATTTGGAGGCTGTTCGCGATATTAAGGGTTGGACTGAACGAAAAAGCGAACTGTTCACTGTACCGCACATAAAAACGGCATGGACAAGTCTGAAAAAACTAGGATGGCTTGATAGCCTCGCAAAATAACAACCACTTGACCAGGAATGTGATTTAAGCGCAAGCAAGCGCTACTCACCTGCGACATTGTTACTGTGGAAACAAAATGATTTGAGGCTGACGCGGGTAGAGTGGGTAGGGCAGGATAAGGGGCCGCCAGCCGAAACCCAAAACACTTACGCTTCAATGGTTTTAGCGGAAGTCAATTCATTTGTTTCGACCAGCGGAAACCGGAATCACTTGTGCAGAAAGAGTTTTAGCGGAAGTCGATACACCAGAAACGCCCGAAGTCCTCAGCCCTTTGGAGGAAATGCTCGAACAAGATCTGCATAAAATTCTTCGTCAGCAAAAACTTCTGCTAATCGTGCTAACGCATCATAATCAATACGAGCTAGATCATCTATTGTAGTGTGCCTAACTACATTAGGATGATCAGACAAAAACAAGCACGGTATTCCAACTTTATTAAAACTTGCATGATCACTTGTGCCAGCACGCGCAACTCTAGCTGGAACATTCCACTCCTGTCGTTTAAAAGCGTTTCTAATAGAGGAAATCATCACATCAGAAAGTTGAGCATAACGATCTGCCGTATAAATATGTAGTTCATTCAATCCAACCGAATCAGGACATACAACACAGCTTATCTCGTCCAGCCTGTTTTCGGTCTTAAGCCAGTTCACATAATCGCGAGAACCCATATTGTTTGCTTCTTCTCCGTCAAAAAATATAAATCGTGCTGAGTTTTTGGTGTTCCAAATAGAAAGAGCAGCAAGCAAACAAGCAACACCAGAAGCATTATCATTTCCACCGGGAGAACAACGCCGACTATCAAAATGAGTTATCAAACAAGGATGTCCATCGACTTTTCCAATATCAACAATCAGATTTGTAATTGTTATTGGAGTTTTGGAAACTTCAATTTTTAAATCGACGCAAACATTTGGTGCTTTTAGTTTTTGAATGTCTTCATATAAAATTGCAAAGCCTGGTACCAGTGGTTCAGTATCAAAGCGCATGCAATTACCGCTATAGAGTCCCTTAAAACCGTCTCGATACCACGCTACAGCCGATGCAGAATCAGCTAAACGGCACATATCTGATTCGTGTAGAGCGCCAAGTTTAACTAGTACAAGACTATTCTTTTCTGGTGGATTGTCTTCAAAATCCTTTTTCGTTTCATAAGTCATCGGTGAAACTTTCATCCCAGATAAATTTGCCGGAGGTGTACTCAGTCCAGGCAAAATTGATAATGGCACACTATTAGAATTCAAATGAATATTGCAGTTCCAGCTAATTGGTTTTCTTATAGTCACACTCATCTTGTGCTCCGCACAAGCCATACCCAACTTATTGGCCTCGGAAGCTATGTACAACCTGGTACGTTCATTTTCTTTTGTTCCAATTTCACGCGGGCCTATCTGCTCTACGATTTTTCTTAGATGTTGTTCAACAAGCGGTTTGAGTTTTTCTTTTTGTGCTTTAAGTAACATTGTTATTTCTACTTGCTAATTTATTTCTTATCTTTTCTCGAAATTTCTGTTTGCGGGGGCACAAAAGGGGCACCGGGCAGATCTTCGATCCTTGAAACTAAGCGGGCGACGAGGTTCGAACTCGCGACCTATAGCTTGGGAAGCTATCGCTCTACCAACTGAGCTACGCCCGCATCTACAATCAATTCCTCTCCTATTAATTTAATCATTTTAGCAATTTATTTGAATGGACAGAGGCTCTTTAATTAAAACCAACTCCGGTTATCATAAATTCTGTTGCTTTTTTCTTCCAAGTTTCAACATTGTCAAAGTTTTTGCCATAGTCAAAGACTACATTTCGCATGGATGGTTCGCTGAGGCAGCGTAAGACAAATTGTCCAGCATCTTTTCTTATCACTTGAACTTCTAGCTTTTCACCAGCTGATCGCCAACTAGCGCTTGTTGATCCTGACATTTTTCCATTAGCCATATCGTCGTGAACATCTTTAATGCCAGGAATGGCTAGTAAAGCCTGTCGACCAATAAAGTGTACATGCTTGCTTGTGCCTTTTAAAGTTAGCTCCCGTACTTGTTCGTTGTCCAAGAATCCAGCGTTTTCGCGGCTTTTACTACCTCTGGCAACAAAGAACCGTGACAGCAAATCGAGCGGCATCATGACACAAAAGAATAGAGTAGTAAAAATAAGTCCAAAAAGGATGCCGGCTGTTAGTCCATATCCTGCAGCATGTTCGTTGCCTTTAGAAGTCATCACAATAATGAATACAAGTAAGCCTATTCCGCCTCCAAAGCCTAAGGTACTGACAAGAGCAATTCTGAATAAGCGCACTATATATTTAGTCATGAATTATTTTTGTGAATCGTCGCTCAATTCTTTTTCTAAAGATCGCCACGACCACTTTAAAAACCTCATGGCAATATATAAAGGAGGAAAAAGCATCATTCCGAAGATCAAGCTTCCTATTAATTTACCCATTTTAATCTTCTCCATCTTCTTGTGCATTGTCGTCTTGTTGATTGACTGCTATTTCTTTATCTACGATATCACTAACATCTGTCGGTTCTATTTGTAATTCTTCTACTTCTATTTCTTGAGTTATAGTGGGATTTATCTCTACAACTTCTTCAGTTTCAGTCCAAATATTATCTACTGGTTCGTTAATTTGAATATCTGCCGTTTGGCTAGGCAAAATTGTGTTTTGTAATTTAGTCGCTTCGTGGCGAACAGGAAATAGGCGTTTACGACATTTGGTACAAAAACAATAAGCTCCGCCAGTTAAGAAAGAAAAATCTTTATTGGAAAAGCCGGTGGGCAAATAACCTCTTGTTGAAACAAGACGGCGCCCGAAGTCTTTATACTTGCGCTGGAACATTTTTACATATTCATGTCGGCAGGGCTTTTCACTATCTTCTACATTCAAAATTTGTTCAACCCTATTTTTGTATTACTTGGCAACAGGAAATTCTTTAAGAAAATATCCGTTCCAAAAGAGTTTTACTGCAAGCCGGTGCTCTGATCTTACCGTGTTGGGGCATGAAAAGTATAACGTGCGAGAGCTACCGGCAGAAAATGGAACTGAGGTAGGTGTGACAACAGGTAATATTACAGTGCCATTATTGTGTCCTAAATTATGATCGTAAAATACTGCTGTTAAAGTCAAATCGCGCACTGGCTTACCGGTAATGTTTTTTATTTTGATTTCACCCTCAGGCGTAAGGCTCCCGCCAGAAAGCCAAATGTGTGATGATATAAGGGCTACAGGGAGATCCTTTGCTGAGGCAAATTTGTTGTTTTTATCTGCTAGTTTGTCTTCATTCTTAGCTTCTTCGAGTAGGACCTCATTTAGCTGCTCAGCGACGCGTTCAGCATGTCCCTTAACTGAGGCTGCTTCTTCAGACTTTTGGTCTCGAGTCAGCGCGGCTGCCCAGTCATTAAGAACTGTTAGCAATTGCTTAAGCAAATCTGCTTTTACACCAAGTTCACAAGCATCTTCTAGAGCGTGTACTGCGCGAGCATAATTCTTAAGCTGTAGAGATACTTCGACTAATTGCTCATAGTTCTCTACGCTCTTTTCTTTGTCTATGAGGTCGCCGAGAGCTTCTTGGGCTTGCGAATAATTGCCGGACTGGATAAGAAGGTCTATGAGGCGGTGTCTGGCTTCCAAGTTGTTTATATCGGCATCAGCCACAATTTGATAATTTTCAATTGCTTTCTGAGTTTGATTTACTTGAGCGTATATCTGAGCTAGATACATTCTATTGGAGGAATCGTCAAGGACTTTGAGACTCTTCTCTAGAGATAGAATTGCTTTGTTATCTTCCTTATCCGCTTCACTTAGGGCCGCAAGCTGTTTGTAGGTTTCGGCTAAGCGATGTGGGATAATTGAGCTTAATGGCTCTTGAACAAAATTATTGAGACTATTAGCTTTTTCTAAATGAGTCACTGCTTCTTCAATGTTGTTATTTTCTAGTTCGGATTCTCCCCACTTAAGATAAAGTTTTGCTCTGCTTTCGTTTAATTGAAGTGTCGGACAATTAGAATTAGCAGAAGTTAGCAGCTTTTCTGCTTCTTCAAAGTCTTCTCGATGTTCGTAAAAGTCAGCATAAGCATTCACCGCATCGGTTACTTCAGACGGGGGTAAACCCATTCTTAATGCCGTATCTAGAGCAATTCTGCCTTCAGCTATTCTTTCACAATTTAAATATCCTACTGCTAACCAGGGAAATATATTGGCGTTTTCAGGGTGATGTATAGACAGGTCTTCTAGTATAGGCAGAGCTGACGCAGATTTGCCCGATTTGATTAGAGACACAGCTATAGTAAATGGGGTCTTGCTAAATATGAAATGTCTAGTAGAGGCAGCTATCAAGGCAATAAGGGCGATGCCTATCAAAACAAATGAAATAAGCTTGTAACCACTGGTAGTGGCTTTCTGGTTTTTTATTTTTTCGGGCGCCATTCTCTACCTTCAAGTAGTAACAAATGAGTTAATCTAATAGCTATAATAACTTGTATGGCTAATATAGAAATCAATTTAACACCTACAGCCACACTCTTGGAAATTGGTAATAAAATTCCCTGTCGTAGCTGGGGTATTGCCTCTGAGAGCAGTGCTGCTTTCCTTTTAGTGCACGGATTAGGCGGGCATAGCGGCTGGTTCGAGGCTTTTGCTAGACGCTTAAAGATAAAGCATATTTTCGGTCTGGCTTTGGATCTAAGAGGATTTGGCAAACGCAAAAATGAAATTGGTGTAAGTGTGAATAATTGGATAGAAGATTTAGAAATAGCGTCCAAATATTTACATTCGCTTATGGGCAATAAACCTGTTTTTCTATTAGGCAATAGTATGGGTGCACTAATAGCTCTAAAAGCCTGCCAGCGTGTCAAGCCAAGCGGACTGGCTTTGCTTTCGCCAGCTTTTGCCGGACATCCTAAAATTTTTCCGTTGTCTTATCAAATAAACGAACTGGTCAAAGCCGTAATTATGCCAAGTAGTCAGGTAATTTTGCCCTATGGCACAGAATTAATTACAAAGGAAGAGCAGTTAAAAATTTGGTTAGATAATGATGAGGATCGTAGGCGTGCTGTGCCGAGTAAAGTGTTGCTAGATTTATTTTTCCTAACCCAATCTTTGCGCCTGAAAAAAATTAATTTGGACTGTCCGCTTTTCTTGGTAACAGCTGGTATGGATGGAATTGTAGACAACAAAACTAGCGAAGTAGTGTTTAGACAAATTAATTCATCAAATAAGAAAAAGACCAATTTGCCGAATGCTATGCATGACTTAACTCTTGACTTAGCGGTTGAGCAGGTTGCAAATTTGCTTATAGATTGGAGTAATTCGATTATACAAACACAGGACAAAGAAAAGGAAAACCTCGTTACTAAGCAAAGGGCTAGGTAAATATAACCTTTTAATTTTGGCTAGTCTCGCTATAATTAGCGTCATTAGTGTTGACATCCGTATTATTAATTAATGCAACTGGCTCAGAGCAAGTGGGAATTATGACGTTACCAGACACTATTGGACAGCTATTTTTTAATCAGGCGCAGAAACTGGGCCAGAAAACCGCTTTACGCTATAAACAATTAAATCCCCTATATCAATCCATGTCGTGGAAAGATTTCTCTTCATTCGTGGAAGAAATTACTTTTGGCTTGGCTACTATTTCAATCAATGCCGCAGATACTGTGGCAATTTTTTCACAAACATCGTATTTATGGGTGGCGGCTGACTTGGCTACAATAAGCTTAAGGGCAGTATCTGTTCCAATTTATCCAAACAGCTCAAGTACTGATCTTGAATATATATTGAACAATTCTGAAGCAAAAGCTATTTTTGTTGCTGGCGAGAAGCAATTAGCGAGAATAGCCAACATTAGTGAAAAAATTGCTCGCGTTCAGAAAATTATTTATTTGCCTTCTTTAACAAAAAGAGAGCCGGAATGGGATTTACTTAAGGCTAAGTACAATATGCTTGAAGGCAAGTTGATTCATTTAAATGAATTGTGCTTATTGGGGGATGAGTTAACAAAGAGTGATCCTGAGCTTATTGAGAAGCGGCTGAAAGAAAGTAATACTGATGAGACTGCTACTTTAATCTATACATCGGGTACAACCGGTAACCCTAAAGGCGTGCCTTTAACACATGCAAATATTCTTGCCGTATTGGCTGATTTACCTGGTGTAATTCCAATTGCTGAAGATGATATCTACTTTTCTTATTTGCCAATTTCACATGTTTTTGAGAGAGTATGTGGTGAGTTTTATTGGTTGTATAGTGGCTGTACTTGTGCTTTTGCGGAATCTATTGAGACTATGGCCAAAAATCTTGGCGAAATAGAACCTACCGTTATGGTAATGGTTCCTAGAGTATTAGAAAGTACTTATACTAAAGTTAGAAATGGTATTTCTGGAGCATCCAGTCGAGCCAAGAAATTAATTGAGTGGTCAATTGCAATTGGTGAAGAAGTAGTAAAACGTCGAGCAAAAAAACAACCTATTTCGCAAGTATTGAAATTTAAACACTGGTTAGCGGATAGGCTTGTATTGAGCAAATTACGCGCGCGAATAGGTGGGCGTTTGCGCTTTATAGTTTGTGGTGGTGCGCCAGCTCCAGTAGCTGTTCTAACTTTTTTAAATGCTATTGGCATTCCTATTTTAGAAGGTTATGGACTAACCGAAACAAGTGCTCCAACCAATGTAAATCGACTTGGGCACGTCAAGCCTGGAACGGTAGGAGCAAGCTTATCTTCTGTAGAAGTTAAAATTGGTGATGACGGTGAAATACTTGTCAGAGGAGCGAGTATTTTTAAAGGGTATTTCAAAGATCCTCAAGCTACCAACGAATCGTTTACAGATGGCTGGTTTGCTACGGGAGACATAGGTTTAATAGATGATCATGGCTATTTAAAAATTACAGATCGCAAAAAAGATCTAATTGTTGATGCTGCTGGTAAGAATATAGCGCCTCAGCGCATTGAATGCATTTTAAAAACAATTGCTCCAATTAGTCAGGCTATTGTATTTGGTGACAGAACTAAACATTTGGTAGCATTGCTCACTTTGGATGAACGTGGAGCTATGGAAATAGCTCGTGAAAATGGTTGGCCGTACGAAGAGTATGTCGAATTGGCAGCATCAAAGGAAATGTATCAATACCTGAGGCAAGAAATTAATGCAAAACGTGGTGAGCTGGCCGAGTATGAATGTATTAGGCATTTTTCTGTTTTAGACAAAGATCTTTCAGTCGATGACGGCGAGCTAACAGCAACTTTAAAAATAAAGCGTAATGTATTAAAGCAAAAGCATGCGGACAAAATTGAGAGCTTGTACGCCAATAGTTTGAACTGAACGAGCACTGATACGTTTGAGTTGTTGTTGGAGAAGTAAAAGATCCTTTTCGTATTAATGCGGTTTTGTAGTCATTAATTTGCGCATATGGCTAATACTTTAGCCTGAGCACAAATTTCATTATCGGATGTGACTACACATTCGACCCAAGTTTTTTTCCCCTCTACGCTCATTATTTTGGCTTTTAGTTTAATTGGTTTATCTAAGGGCGTGGGCTTGATATAAGTAACATTGAGTTGAGCGGTTAAATACACTAATACAGGGTCGGTGCCGGGTTCACGATTTTGTTCTTTGTAAGCGTTTGAAATGGCAGTATTAACAGAGTGGCAATCAATCAAAGAAGCAATCAATCCGCCATAAACTATGTTTGGTTTGCCGCCATGATAATGTGACTGAGCCTGAAAAGTACAAATTGATTCGTCGCCTTGCCAATAGCTCTGTATATGCAGTCCTTTTGCATTATTTGTTCCGCAACCAAAACATTGTTCAAGGCGATTTTGTTTCTGAAGAGAAAGTGCTTTATTTTCTATCATTGTGCCGGTCGGTAAATTGACCTTTGTTTGTATGGAATAAGTCTGTGAGCAATAGGATCTGTTGTATTCGTTGGTGTTGCTAACACGCCTTGACTAGGGCCCTGTAATGGCGTAATTGATGGTTGGGGTGGTGACGCCAAAGAGGGACTTTGAGCAGATAAAGTTGATTGCGATGAATGCACTATCTGTGGTGCTAATGGTGGTGTTAATATTTTGCTTTTTGTGTGTACTTCTGCTGGAGCGGGTAACGGCGTAACCGGTTCTACAGTAGGCTCAATAACTGGCTTATTTATTTGTGCGGACGACTGCTCTGGTACTAATCGTGTGCCTGGTAATCGTTCGATGGGCTTAGTCTCATTTGCTGGAATAGTTTCTACTACCGGTACTTCTTTGGGCTCATCTATTTTTTCTACCTTGGGTTGTAGAAAATCAGCATTTCCTTCCTTTATCTGATTGGGTTGACTTAATACATTTTCTTTCTCTTGGTTTTGAGAGACGCTGTTATATTTTTGTTGTGCAAGTTTTTTATCATAAGTTGTAAAAGAGCCTGGCGGAGTGTGAAAGGCTTGGTAATAAGCTTTATTGTATGCTTGCCAAATTTTTGCCATTACTACTCCACCTGTCACATTGTGTCCAGGGATCGGCAAATTGTCGTCATTACCTCCCCAAACTGCTGTGACTAAATCAGGTGTGAATCCTATAAACCATATATCCTTTCCTTCATCAGCTGTTCCTGTTTTACCTGCCACGGGGCGATCAGCTAATTTAGCTTGGGTACCAGTGCCGTATCTAACTACGTCTTGTAAAACATCGATAAGTTCAGCTACAGGCTCCGGAGGGAATACTCTAGTTTTTGGTTCATTGAAAATTTCGAGAACGGATCCTTTATTGTTTTCAATACGGCGCAAAACAGAAGGTTTTATGACTATACCATCACGAGCAAAAGTGGAATACGCTCCAGCCATATCTAAAGGTGAAATAGCAGAACTGCCCAATGCTAATGAAAGATTAGGATCTAATTTTGCCCGAATGCCTGCCAGTCTAGCGGTTTCAATTACATTATTAATTCCTACCTTTTGGGCCATTCTTAAAGCTGGAATATTGCGTGATAAGCAAAGTGCTTTGCGTACGGTAATGTGGCCATAAAATTTGTGATCGAAATTTTTTGGGATGTAATCCGGCATACCCCAACCCTGATGAACTACTAAGGGAGCGTCATCAATTCCCGTATCAGGGGTGGCAAGACCTTCTAAAAATGCAGTTAAATAAACAAATGGTTTGAAAGATGACCCCACTGTATGAGGGTTAGTGGCTCGGTTAAATTGATTTTTCCAAAAATTTCCCACTCCACCTACTAATGCAAGTACGGCTCCATCCGCTACTGATATTGATACTAGCGCGGCTTGACTAACGCCTGGAGGGGCATGTTTGATAGACTCATTGAGTGTAGCTTCAGCAATTTCTTCTACTTTTGGATCAAGATTGGTATAAACTTTTAATCCTTCTTTGCGCATGTCGTTTTCGCTGTATTTTTCATGCAAGCATTGCAGAACATAACTTATATAGTATGGATAATGTGAAAATGGATTAGCGCCATTACGGAAAACAAGTTTTGTTTTCATGGCTGCTGCTTTTTGACTCGGTGTAACGTAGCCATATTCAACCATTTTGTCTAAAATTTCTTGCTGTCTAACTATAGCTTGGGACCGGTTATGGGGATTGCCTAATTCAGAAGGCGCTTTAACCAGGCCAGCTAAAAATGCTGATTCGGCCAAATTTAGTTTCATCGCTGTTTTATTAAAATAGCGGGCAGCTGCTCGTTCTATACCGTAGGCATTGCTACCAAAATAGATTTGATTGAGATAAAGTTCTAAGATTTTTTCTTTGCTATAGTGCTGTTCTATCTGGAAAGCCAAAAGAGTTTCTTTTAATTTGCGGTCATATGTACGACCTGCTTCATTGAAAAAAAGGTTTTTTACTAGCTGTTGTGTAATAGTAGATCCACCTTCTACTACATGCCCGGCTTGCATATTGGCCATCAGCGCGCGGAACATACTGCTTACATTAATACCGTGGTGCTCAAAGAAGTGATGGTCTTCAGCGGCTAACATTGCTCGTTGCATAACAATAGCAATTTCACCAAGGGGAACCACTTGTCTATTCTCATCTCCTTCGACCAAGCAAACGAGGTGATCATTGCGGTCAAAAATTTGTATTGCTTCAATTGGTTCATAACGTTCAAGTGTGGCTATATCTGGTAAGTCTCTACCTTGAAAATATATAGAAGCGCCGAAATAGCCAAGGAGCCCAGCAATGGCAAGAAGAATTAAGGGCATGAATTTTTTGCTTAGGCCAGAAAAAAAATCAGCTAATTTATAGGCAAAGCCTTGCTTTGCATATTTAGGTTGATTAGTTGGACGCCTTTGTCTGGACAAGCACACCTCTATTAATCTAGATTATCATCTATAGAATATAGCAGTATATGTGCCGTGTCTCAGGATTGTTTTTCATCCTCCTAGACCACCGAAACAATTGATATAAAAAGTACCGACTAGGTGGACAATGATAGGAATGCCGAGTGCTACGCCTAAGCCTTTAGCAATGTTTATGGCAGAGTTACTATCATCTCCACTGAAGGCAATTTTCAAGCCGATTATTGGAGAAAAAACACTGGACAGGGCGGTGATAACATTAAGTAGGTCTCTTGCGGTATCGTAACCAAAATCTTCTTTACAATAAACATAAATAGCGATCGGAATCAGTAGCGGAGCCAAGAAGAAACCAGTGCGTGCAGTTGCTTTGAATGTTTGAGAAGAAACAATTTTCTTTATTGTTGATTTAATGCTGGTTGCCATTTTGGCCTTCTACCTAGATATTCTACCTAGATATTAGATGAATGATAATGGCTAAAGAAGCGGGAGGAATCCCATCTGCTTGGGAAAAACCCCAGTAAAACTATGAAGCTAGGGTACCAAGCCGAAGCATGAGGCGAGCGGAGCGCAAAGGATATAATGATTGAGCGAAGCCAGTGCGCCGGTGAGGCGTACGTTAAGCGAAGCGGTGAAAGATACGCGCGTATGAGGCGAAGGGACGAGCCGAAGCAGCGCTTATAACTAGGCCCGAGGATGGCTTGCCAGGTAAACTTTGCGTAAACGCTCAACACTTACATGCGTATAGATCTGGGTGGTGCTTATTGTAGTGTGTCCTAATAAGTCTTGTACTGCACGTAAGTCGGCGCCACCTTCAAGCATGTGAGTGGCAAAAGTGTGGCGTAAAGTATGCGGAGTAATGGATTTATCTATTTTGGCTAGGCGAGCATATTTCAGTACGATACGGTGAACAGATCTGCTGGAGAGCCTGCTTGCTTGACGGCTTATAAATAGTGGACTTTCTGGCTGAGCGTTTTCATTATCACTGAAATGTTGCCAGTATTCATCTAAGTAGCGATTTAGCCATTGCTGAGCGCTTTCGTTCAGCAATACAACTCTTTCTTTAGCACCTTTACCGAAAACGCGTATTTCGATAAGAGTGCGGTCATAGTCTTGCACAGACAGTCGGCATAGCTCTCCAACCCGCATACCGGTGGCATAAAGCACTTCTAACACTGTTCTATCTCGAACACCAAGCGGACTGTCGTCACAAACTAACATAAGTTTTCTTATTTCTTCTTTTTCAAGACAAGAAGGTAAGCGTCTGGCTAATTTAGGACCTTTGACTAAACGAGACGGATCGTCGTCTATCAATTGTTCCCGGCGTAAATAGCGATAAAAGCTTCGTATGGCAGATATTTTTCTAGCTACTGTCGGGCGGGCGTAGTGGTCTTGGATACGGCGAATATAATCTTTTAGATTTTCAGCTTCCATAAGACCTATATCTTGGGGAGCATTTAATTCACTTGTCGAAATTCTTGGCAACTCTCTGCTGGATTGTTCTACGGTGATGTTTGAGTTGTCGACATCATGATTAGTTCGTAAGTCTTCAGCTGAGCGGACTGGAGAGGCGTCGAATTGTTCGTTATCAGAAATTAATTGTCTGAGATCATTTAAGTAGGCACGAATAGTATTTGAGGAATAATTGCGCTCTAACTGCAAATAACCAGCAAATTGATCAAGGAAAACTAATGCTTGCCTTGGTAAATTCAAATCGCACCCTACTTTCTAGTTTTAGTAACCAACGTTTAGTAATAATTGTCAAATCTTACATTATTATCAGCAATTTAATAACTTTGTAAAGGAGAAATTTAAATGCGGCCAAAAATTTAGTTTTTGGCTGTCTTGTTGTATATGTATTAACAGGTCAGAAAGTTATGTTTTGTAATGGATTTGGGCAAATTAAGTGATTGTATAGCCAATAAATTAATTTTTATGGTATAAAAAGCACAACTGCGTCTAAATTTTGGCAAGATTGTACTAAATTTAGCTGCTATTTCTGTGTTTTACTTTGTCTCAACAAGTCTTAGTCAATAATTGACAATACAGGTAGATAATACGTATATTTTTCTCTTCAAGCTACATGCGCGCCAGTCGCGTCTTATTGTGCTTGCAAGATAGAGAAAGCTAGCTGGATAATTGCCCTTTCTTGCTGACAGGTGTTTCATGCTTCAAAAATTTTAGGTCATCTGAATTCAAAGCTCCAGAATCTCAGTCTTTGAATTTATGGCTTATTTTGTGTCCCCAATCTCTGTAATTGATTTAGTGATTAAAAACGATAGTAATAGGAAAATAAATAGAGGTAACCGATGGCTGTAGAGTTATCTGAGCGCATTCGTACGTTTGATATTGAGGGTTCTCGTGTTTCGAATTTGCCAGATTTGGCAGAAATACAGAAGGCTTCTTTTCGATGGTTCATAGAAGAAGGATTAGCTGAAGAATTAAAGGCCTTCAGTCCTATTCGTGATTATACTGGCAGGCTTGAATTGCATTTCTTGCCCAATTATAGCTGTGAAGATCACACAGAGCCAAATAAGCCAAAAACCCCAGAAGAAGCCCGAGCAATGGACGCTAGCTATACTAAAAAGTTACGCATCCAAATGCGTCTAGTAAATAGAGAAATCGGCGAAATCAAAGAACAAGAAATTTATGTCGGTGACATTCCAATGATGACCGACCGCGGTACTTTTATTATTAATGGAGCTGAGCGGGTTATCGTCAGCCAAATTGTGCGCAGCCCGGGCATCTATTTCAAAAGAGAAGTAGATACTAATGGTAAGCGTACCTTTTCAGCTACTCTCATTCCCAATAGAGGTGCCTGGCTCAAATTTGAAAGCGATGTCAATGATGTTATCTATGTAAAGATAGACAAAAATCGTAAATTGCCAGTTACAACCTTACTTAGAGCCTTGAATTATTCAGATGCAGAAATGGAAGGTCTTTTCCGTCACCGTGACTTTCTCAAAAAGACTCTTGATAAGGACAGTACAAAATCGCGCGAAGATAGCTTAATTGAAGTTTATCGTAAATTAAGACCAGGTGATCCGCCGTCTGTTGCTGGTGGTCAAAGCATCATTGACAGTCGCTTCTTTGATGATAAACGCTATGACTTAGGACGTGTCGGTCGTTATAAGCTGAACAAAAAGCTTGGCCTTTCGATTCCTGAAACACAAAGAACGTTAACTAGAGAAGACATTGTGGCTGCAGTTGATTACTTAATTAGTTTGCACTACGACGAAGGACAAGTTGATGACATAGATCATTTGGGTAACAGACGTATACGTTCAGTTGGTGAGCTTTTGCAAAACCAGTTCCGTATTGGTTTAACTCGTCTTGAGCGTATTGTGCGGGAAAGAATGACTTTGCAAGATGCCGATACTCTTACACCGGCTAATCTTTTAAATACGAAGCCATTGGTAGCGGCTATTAGAGAATTCTTTGGCTCTTCTCAGCTTTCACAATTTATGGATCAAACCAATCCATTAGCTGAACTGACTCACAAAAGACGTTTGTCAGCTTTAGGACCGGGTGGTTTGTCTAGAGAAAGAGCAGGTTTTGCTGTTCGCGATATTCATCCAAGCCATTATGGACGTATTTGTCCGGTAGAGACTCCAGAAGGTCCAAATGCCGGTCTAATCGGATCACTGGCTACGCACGCTCGTGTGAATTCATATGGTTTTATTGAAACTCCTTATCGCAAAATTGTGAACGGAATCGTCACTGAAGAAATTCACTATTTAACTGCTGATGAAGAAGATAGATATAGAGTAGCGCCAGGAGATGTCCCGGTTGATAAGAAAGGCAATTTCCTAAATCCTTTAATACCTGTACGTTATAAAGCGGAATTTATTGAAACTTCACCAGATCAAGTAGATTATGTAGGTGTAAGTCCAATTCAAATCGTATCTGTTGGAACAGCCTTGATTCCATTTCTGGAGCATGATGATGCCAACCGTGCCCTTATGGGATCAAATATGCAACGTCAATCCGTGCCGTTAATCAAAACTGAGCGTGCCTATGTCACAACTGGTATTGAAAAGCAAGCGGCTCGCGACTCAGGTATGGTTGTAGTTGCCGATACAGAAGGCAGAGTTGAATACGTTACAGCCACGTCTGTGCATGTCCGTACCAAAGATAAGCGTTTAGTCAAATATACGTTATCTAAATTCCAACGCTCCAACCAAGATACTTGCTTGAACCAAAAACCAATTGTTCAAGTTGGTGATTCTGTCAAACCAGGACAAATCATTGCTGATGGTGCTGCTACCTCCGGTGGTGAATTGGCAGTAGGACGCAATTTACTTGTGGCTTTCATGCCCTGGGAAGGTTACAACTTTGAAGATGCAATTCTAATTAGTCGTCGGCTTGTATTCGACGATGTAATGACTTCTATCCACATCGAAAAGTTGGAGATTGATGCCCGTTCTACTAAATTGGGACCAGAAGAAATTACACGTGAAGTGCCTAATGTATCGGAAGAATCTTTGCGTCATCTTAATGAAGAAGGCATCGTGCGGATTGGTTCGCGTGTTTATCCAGATGACATTCTAGTGGGCAAGATTACACCTAAAGGTGAATCTGAACACCCACCAGAAGAAAAGCTCCTCAGGGCTATATTTGGTGAAAAGGCACGTGACGTTCGTGATAATTCATTGCGTGTACCACATGGTGAAGGTGGGCGCGTAGTTGATGTAAAAGTCTTCGACCGTGAAAAAGGTGATGAATTGCCACCGGTCGCCAATAAAGTAGTGCGTGTATATATTGCTCAAAAACGTAAGATTAGCGTGGGCGATAAAGTTGCTGGGCGCCATGGGAACAAGGGTATTGTGGCAAAAATTCTGCCTACGGAGGACATGCCATTCTTGCCAGATGGTACACCGGTAGACATCGTACTTAATCCGCTTGGTGTGCCAAGCCGTATGAATGTCGGTCAGACATTTGAAACTTTGCTCGGTTTAGCAGCTATGCTTACTGGACACCACTATGAAGTGCCACCTTTTGACGAGATGTTTGCTAAAGAAGCATCTAGCGAATTAGTACACGGCGAAATCAAAAAAGGTAAAGTTGTTTCAGGCTTTGAATGGGTAGGCAATGACGGCAAAGTCACTCTATATGACGGTCGTAGCGGCGCTGCTTTTGATAATCCAGTAACTGTTGGCAAAATCTATATGATGAAGCTGGTGCACTTAGTGGATGACAAAATTCATGCTCGTTCTACTGGTCCTTATAGTCTTGTTACTCAGCAACCGTTGGGTGGTAAGGCGCAATTTGGTGGACAGCGTCTGGGTGAAATGGAATGCTGGGCATTAGAAGCCTTTGGCTCTGCATACTCACTGCAAGAAATGCTCACCATTAAGTCTGACGATGTAAATGGTAGATCAAAAGCATATGAGTCTATCGTTAAAGGCGAAAACCTAAGACGTCCTGGAATTCCAGAGTCGTTCAAAGTGCTTGTGCGCGAATTACAGTCAATTGGTTTAGATCTCTCTGTCGCCAAACGTACAAAAGATGGCGAAGAAGTGGAAGTAGACTTGATGGCTGAAGTTGAAGAAGTGCCAGCACGCGGCGGACGACGTCCGAGCCCATTTGGTGAAATTGGTCTTGAGTCAGAGTTGGCTGAATTGACCAATAAACAACAGATGCTGTCACAGACAGCGGTCGCTGTAAGCGACCCAGAAGCTGAAGAAGGTCAACCGATTGAAGGCGATCTTCGTCCAGAAATCGATCCAGAACTTGCTTCAGGCTTAAGAGCAGTTTTAGGCACTGAGCTAGAAACTGAAGGAATGCCAGATGTAGAAACCGACATTGAAGCAGGAAGTGATTCTATAGAAACTTTATCCTTGACGGAAGAAGAACCAAGCGGATTAGAAGATGTTTCGGATTCTGTTGAAGAAGAAGTATAGAACTGAAAAATAAACAACGGGCCACGGTGCAGGAGGTCTTTCTTAATGGCTACTAGTATTGATCGTTTTGATTATATAAAAATTGGTGTTGCGTCTCCAGAGCGTATCTTGAGTTGGTCACACGGAGAAGTGACAAAGCCTGAGACAATCAACTATCGTACGTTGAAGCCAGAAAAAGATGGTTTATTTTGTGAGCGCATTTTCGGACCATCTAAAGATTGGGAATGTTATTGTGGCAAATACAAGCGGGTTAGACATCGCGGTATTACCTGCGAACGTTGCGGTGTGGAAGTGACTGATTCAAAAGTGCGTCGCCATCGCATGGGGCATATACGTTTGGCTTGTCCAGTAACCCATATTTGGTTCCTAAAAGGCATACCAAGTTATATTGGTCTTTTGCTTGATCTCCCTTTGCGCGATCTTGAGCAAGTTGTTTATTTTAATGCTTATATAGTTGTTAATCCTGGTAATGTGCCAGATTTATCTAAGCATCAACTCTTGTCTGAAGAAGAATATGAAAGACTGCTTGATGATATCAATTTGCAATTTGATGTTGGCATCGGTGCTGAAGCCGTTAAACAGCTTTTGCAAGAATTAGCTAAGCCGGCTTATGAGCGTCCAGACAATAAAGAAGACAGAGGTCGTCTTTTAGATTTGCCTGGTCTGAAAGAGCTTTCTACACAATTACGCGAAGAACTTGGCAATGCTGGTGGTTCACAACAAAAACGGGCCAAAATAATTAAGCGCTTGCGCTTGGTTGAAGCTCTAGTAAATTCAAATACAGATCCTAATTGGGTAGTGCTTGATAATCTACCAGTTACCCCGCCTGACTTGCGCCCAATGGTGCAATTAGATGGTGGACGTTTCGCCACATCTGATCTTAACGACTTATACAGAAGAGTTATAAACAGAAATAATCGTTTGTCACGCTTATTAGAAATGGGTGCGCCAGAAATTATTGTGCGCAACGAAAAGCGTATGTTGCAAGAAGCAGTAGATGCCTTAATCGACAATGGTCGTCGTGGACGGGTAGTAGTGGGTCCAAATAATAGACCGCTAAAATCGTTGTCTAACATTATTGAAGGTAAACAAGGTCGCTTCCGTCAAAACCTATTAGGTAAGCGGGTTGATTATTCAGGCCGTTCTGTAATTGTAGTTGGACCAACACTGAAATTACATCAATGTGGATTGCCTCGAGAAATGGCCATTGAGTTGTTTAAGCCATTCGTTATCAACAAATTGATTGAACGTCAAATCGTACAAAATATCAAATCTGCTAAAAAGCAAATTGAAAAAGGCTCAGCCATTGTTTGGGAAATTTTGGAAGAAGTAATACAGGGACATCCTGTATTACTCAACCGTGCTCCTACGTTACACCGCTTGGGTATTCAAGCTTTTGAACCAGTGCTGGTAGAAGGACGTGCTATTCAATTACATCCTTTGGTTTGTTCAGCCTTCAATGCTGACTTCGATGGTGACCAAATGGCTGTACATGTGCCACTTTCAGTAGAAGCACAAGCAGAAGCTCATATGTTAATGTTAGCTTCTAACAACATCTTGCTGCCAGCAACTGGTAAGCCAACTATTACACCTACGCAAGACATGGTTTTAGGTATTTATTACCTAACTATTGAAAAGCCAGGTAGTGACGATCCTAAGGTTTGCAGAGGTGCTGGAATGCGTTTTGTGAATTTGGCCGATGCGCGTGCTGCTTATGAATCTGGAGTTGTAGATTTACACGCCAAGATTAAAGTACGCGATGACGATGGGCAGATGGTTGAAACTACACCAGGGCGTGTAATTTTCAATCAAGTGGTGAGAGAGGCAGTAACCGCAGTTACTTAATTCCACAGAAATAAGAAAGGCATATCAACCATAATCAATCTAAGCGAGGAGCAATAAATGGAAATGGTGGGAAATACAAAGAAAAAGGAGCAGTTGGAATTCATTAACCAAACTGTGGACAAGAAAAAGCTTGGCACTCTCCTTTCACATGTTTATGAAAAATATGGTACAGCTCGCTCATCTGAGTTGGCTAACTCTCTTAAAGATCTGGGTTTCAAATATGCCACCAAAGCTGGTGTAACAATTTCTATTGACGACCTTGTTATACCAGAAGCAAAACGTGGTTTAATTTCTAGCGCAGAAAAAGAAATTGAAGCTGCTCAAAGACGTTATGAACGTGGAGAAATCACTGAAGTTGAACGCTACAACAAAGTTATTGATACATGGTCTGCTACAACTGACCAATTAACAAAAGAAGTTGTTGATAATTTTGATAGATTGAATCCTGTATATATGATGGCTTTCTCCGGTGCCCGGGGTAATATCTCGCAAGTGCGTCAGCTAGTAGGTATGCGTGGATTGATGGCTGACTCACAGGGTCAGATTATTGACTTGCCAATTAAGGCTAATTTCCGTGAAGGCTTAAATGTCACTGAGTACATTATTTCTAGTTACGGAGCGCGTAAGGGTTTGGTAGATACAGCTTTGAAAACAGCTGACTCTGGTTACTTGACCAGACGTCTAGTAGATGTGGCCCAAGATGTAATCGTACGCGATCTTGACTGTAATGGTAAGCGCGGTATTTACATGCAAGCTATTATTGACGGTGATAAAGTGATGGTCAAATTAGCCGAACGCATCTACGGACGCGTTTTGGTTGAAGATGCTGTGAATAAAGAAACAGGCGAAATAGTCGGTAGAGTTGGCGACCTTATTAATCGCGAATTGTCCGAAAAAATCAATAACGCTAGTAAGAAAGGCACACAAATTAAAGTACGTTCGCCACTGACTTGTGAAAGTCAATTTGGTGTTTGCCAGAAATGTTATGGTTGGTCATTAACCAATAACCGTTTGGTAGACATCGGTGAAGCAATCGGTATTATTGCGGCGCAATCAATCGGTGAACCTGGTACACAGTTAACCATGCGTACGTTCCACACCGGTGGAGCTGTAGCTGGTGGTGCTAGCCGAGCTCAGTTAAAAGCGCCGGCTGCAGGGATTGTTAGCTTTAACATCCCCAGTCGTTCCGTTCGTACAGCTTATGGTGACCTCGTCGAACAAACAACTAAAGATGGTGTTCTCAAAATATCTGGCAATAAAGAATACACAGTGTCAATAGGACAAGGCAGTTTGATCTTGATTCCTTCGGGAACTGAAGTCAAAACTGGTGCAGTAATGGCAGAGTACGATCCGCCGGGCTCCAAGAAAAATCTAACCGAACGAGCAGCTAAAGATATCACAGCTGATATCTCTGGACGGGTTATGTTCAGTGGCTTCCAGGGGGACGAAAAGCGTGATAGGCAAGGTAATATTTCACGCACCGCTAACCGCAGCGGCATTATTTGGGTGTTAGAGGGCGATGTTTACAATCTGCCTTCTGGTGCGCATGTTGTAGTTAAGGACGGACAGGACGTCAAACCATTAGATGTATTGGCTGAAATTACAATCTGCACCGAGTATGGTGGTGAAGTAAGATTTGGTCCAGAAATCGAAACAGAAATAATTAAATCAGGACGTAAACAAGTAACCAAGCTTATTAAAGGTAAAGAAATAACTATCATTATTTCTGCGGTTGGTGCTGCTAATGCCAAACTGGAAGCCAGCAAGCAAGGTTACGTTTGGCATGTATCTAAGACTAAAGAGAATTTTGTTCTTAAAGTAGTCAACGATGAAATTGTCGAAAATGGCAAAATCATTGCTGAACTTATTGATGAAGGACAGAATGTCGTTCATAGTGGTGGTGAAATTATTTATGACGGCGTTGAAGTGGACGACAGGCGCGTCATCATCAAGCCTGGTAAAGTGCTCTTCGTTCCAGAAGAAGTACATTTCATTTCTAAAGACATTTCGCTCAAAATAGCTGAAACAGCCGACAAAGTAATTGCTGGTCAGGAAGTAGTTAAAGACGTATTTGCTCATATGGATGGTATTATCGAAATCGTAGCTGATAATGACATCATTCATGAGGTAATTGTTCGTCCTGGTGAATTGCATGCGATTACAGATCCTTCGCAAGTAAAAGTTCCAGAAGGACAAATAGTTGAGCCTGGTACTGAAATAATTGAAGGTTTGACTTTTAAAGATAGAAAAATGATCAGTATCTTCGAACGCGAAGATGGTGCTATCTATGTTTTGGTTCGGCCAATAGAAGAATTCTATATTGAACCTTTAGATACCAAATTCAAATACAAAGCTACCGATGACAAAATTAGCTTGCGAGCAGTAACACAATTGCTCTTTAAAGATCGTGAAAAGGTGCGCAATTTAAATGGCGCTCAACTTACACGTACCTCTCTTGTATTACAAATGCAAGGAAATCTGCAAATTCTAAAAGGTGTTGTAGAAATTGGTGAAGAGCTCGATATAGTTGTGCAAGAAAATATTTTATTGCGTCGCGATCAAGATTTGAATGTTACTTTGCTTTCGGTTCAAGAAGGCGATATTGTGGACGCTAAAGCACCGGTTGCTACAACACAAGTGCTCACAAAAACTTCTGCTCGTGTGCAATTGTCTAAGTCAGACGAAAGACGTATTTTGCTTATCACGGCTGAGCAGCAAATACCGCATCAGATTAAAGGTGCTGTGGTTGCAAAAGAAAATGATTTGGTAAGAGGTGGAGATCCACTTTCTAAATCAACTCCCTCTACTCATTCTGGACAAGTAGTTTCAGTTGAGTCTGGCGAAATAGTTGTGCGTAAAGGTCGTCCATATTTGATCTCGCCTGGTACGCAATTGCAAAGTGAAGACGGTGCACTTGTGCAGCGTGGTGATTTGCTTGCTACCTTAATCTTCGAAAGACAAAAAACAGGTGACATCGTTCAAGGCTTGCCGCGTGTGGAAGAACTTTTGGAAGCAAGAAAGCCAAAAGAAAGCGCAATATTGGCTGAGAAAGGTGGTAAAGCTAAGCTGGTAGCAGAAGAAGACATCACACGTTTGCTAATTGCTTATGGTGACGGTAGTGAAGAAGAAATTTCTATACCAGCCGGATTGAATGTCATTGTTGAAGATGGTGAAGAAATTACACCAGGTAAATCATTGACAGATGGTCCGCCTAATCCACATGATTTGGTTAGACTAAAAGGATTAGAAGCTGCGCAAAAATACTTAGTGGATGAAGTGCAATCGGTATACCGCTCACAAGGGGTAGAAATTGCCGACAAACACATTGAAGTAATTGTGCGTCAAATGACTAGAAAAGTAAGAGTAGAAGAACCCGGTGAGACAATCATGTTGCCAGGCGAATTGCTTGATCGGTTTTATATTGAACATGAAAATGAAAAAGCAGCGATGAGTGAGCAAATGGAAGCAAGCTATACACCGGTTTTACTGGGTATTACAAAAGCCAGTTTGAATACCGAAAGTTTCATTTCAGCAGCTTCATTCCAAGAAACGACACGTATCCTTACTGAAGCAGCAGTGGAAGGTAAGAAAGACTGGTTACGGGGCTTGAAAGAAAACGTAATTATAGGCCGCTTAATCCCAGCCGGAACTGGCTTCCAAGGACATGAAAGTCTGGCTGAGCCTGAAGAAGATGAAGAAGATATCTATCCTCCAATCGGTGAAGGTAGCTTCAACGCCCCGGCCTAAAAATCTTGTGATTGGCAGATATGGTACTGCATGCTGTATGAGCAAAGGGAATTTGATTACTCTAGCTGGAATTTCTAGTTTGTTGTTTGAGCATAGCTGCTTTTGATCGCTGAATTGCTGCTATTGCAGGGTTACCGAGTTCTTCATTGACTTTGGCTAGTTCAATGAATACGTCGGGATCTTTGCTGTTTTTCGCCGCATAGATATTTAAGTCTTTCAGGGCGTAGAGAAGATTATGTTTGGCCGCAAAAATCTTTGCCCTTATGAAAAGAAAGTTGGTATCGTTTGGGTCTAACCGAATGGCTTCTTGTGCATCTGACAAAGCTTGATCATACATACCCAGTTCATATAAAGCCCTAGCTCGAAAATTATAGTTTAGTGCATGCCTCGTACTATTGGTGTCTTTAATATTTTCGCCTGCCAGTGTTGCAGCAGTAAAAAAATCAGTTAAAGCTTCTTTTAAGCGACCATGATCTTTCAGGAGCTCGGCTCTACCAATAAAGTGTTCGGCATGTTTTGGAAAAAGTAAAACGCTTTGATCATAGTCCGCTAAGGCTAGATCTTTATTTCCGATACCTTCGTATTGTCCCCCCCGATTGTTGTACGAACAGGACCAACTCGGATCATTAGTGATCGATAGAGTGTAGTCCTTAATAGCGGATTTGTGATCGCCAATTTCGGATTCACAATAAGCTTTGCTGAAATACAAACTAGCATCTCTACCATCCGACAACCAAATGGCAGTATTGAGTGCTTCAATCGATCTTGCCCATAACTGTTGTTCTTTTAAACTATATCCGTAGCCGGTATAAATGACGCTTCCTATCTGTCTAACAATATTAGTTGCGAAAAAAAGAAACAAGAAAGCTAAAATCACTGCAATATATAATTTTTCTCTTTTGCTATTGCGACGCGATATTGTACTATCAGGCAAAGCGAGACCGAGCTTTTCTACAGCCAGGGCAGCGGGAAGCCATTTGGCTTCACTGGCAAATGGATCGAGAAGAACATTCCACTCTTTAGTAAATTTAGACTTCATTTTGCGACCCTAGTTGCGACCTTAAAAAGTAGACACCTCAATAGGACTCTCTTATAAGCTTGAGCAGCAAACACTATGCTATGTTTCATTCCTGAGGAAGTCAAGCGCAATTTAACCTGGCTTTCGTTAAAGGTTTTGTACTATGAGACGCTCGACCAATTGGCGTAAGAATTTCCATAGTGCAAATCCAATTAATTTTCGTTTTTTGAAATAGTAAATTTCTCTGTTGTCGGAATTAATTAGTACTGGAAAGGCGCACCCCAAAAAAAAAGGATTTCGAAGGTCTAGCGGATTTTTGCTAATTAAATCAATCGTTTCTGGAGCGGGTTTTTCTGAGATTAGCACAGGAATGCATAGATAATGTCTAAACCAAGGAGATCTACTTGTCTTTGGCACAGTGCGTTGTACGTATTTTAGACAGTCTTGCGCGAATGATTTGAGATCACCTACTGAGACTGGATCTAGTTCTCGTACGAATACACTTATTGATATGGGATACAGGATCCAGGTATTTTTAAAGGCAAAAATAGGAATTTCACTTCCGTCATGCCATGAGATATTCCGCCAAACGGTGAATTTTGACTTGCGGAGCTCTGCGTCCAGTTTAAATAAAAAAGGAATTGCAGGAGGATCTAAGTCTTGCATTAGCCTTTAAGTATTGATTCGGCGTTAAATCCGTGTCTTATGCGATGGGCCAAAAAATAAGTTAGTGGACCGCGTGAAGGATTGCATTTTTGATCCAATAACAAATGGGCCAGTATAGATACGCTGATGCCTACCCTATAGGGTCGCCAGCGAGCACCGCGGAAAAGCATAAAGAAAATGGCTAATAGTTCAAAAGAGTGCAAGGGCAGATAAAGCTTGCCACTATAATTTTCGTGCGCCGCTTCGTTGAATTTTGCCCAATTGAGGGTCCAACCGTGAGCGCGGACATAATCTACGATATGATCAAGGTCGATTAACCAGCCAGCCAAAAAGCTGGCGATTGCTGCGGGGGGAGACTTATAACGTGCATAACTAGCAAGACCGATACCGGCGGAAGTAACAATATGGCCCATAGTTCTCATGAAAACCAGCCTTTCTGCTGACAACACTTCTTAATTCTAGCTAATATACAAATTTATGCAAGTTTTATTTCTTTGATATACCCGTCAGGATGACAATTAGACGATACTGAGCTATGAAAATGATAAAAGGGCAGGTTCATATGATCCTAGGAAAACGACTTCTGATTTTGCTAATTATGGTTATGTCGACCAGTGGCAGCTTTGCCGCGTCGGATTTAAGTAACAATGCTGCTAATACCGCTGGGGTGAACCCGCACGCTATTAGTCTTTATAATCTGGGATTAAGTTCCTATAAACAGGGTAGTCCTGAGTCAGCCATTATCTTTTTTAAGCGGGCAGTGGATTTGGATCCTGATTTAGCTGATGCTCAATATAATTTGGGTGTGCTTTATCAAAGCGAAAGAAGATTAAAGGAAGCTGTGCCTAGGTTTAAAGAAGCTTTGCGCGTAAAGCCAGAAGATGCTGACTCGCACTATCAACTAGGATTAGCTTTGATGGACTTGAATCAATTGGCAGAAGCTCGGCAAAATTTAATGGCTATCGCGCCTAATAGCTCACATTTTGCTGACGCACAGAAGAAAGTGGTACTGATTGATGGTCAATTGGCTAATTCTGGTTCTAATACTGCTACTTCAGCTAACAGCCAGACTGCTGTAGCCCAGAGTCTTAATAATGTTTCTAATGCAAATAATGCTACTAATACACCGGATGCTGTGGCTCCTAGTGTTAATCAACAAAATCTAGGAACAACAGATAATACAACGAACAATGCTTCTACTACGACACCTTCCAGTGTTGTTGCTGTCGCTCCAACGCCCGCTAGCAATCCAGTTGCGTTAATCGATAATACCTCGGTGCAAGTTATAGCAAATGGTTTCTCGGCGCCATCGGGGTTGACCTTTGACCGCAATGGAAATTTATATGTGGCAAATTTTGTTACTAGCACTATTGATCGCTTATCACCAGACGGTAAGAAGGGTCAGTTTAGTAGTGGTGTCAATTTAAAAGGACCAATTGGTCTGATTTGTGATGATGATAATAATATATATGTGGCTAATTATGTGGCTGGCACTGTTACACGCATTAACCCGGCTGGTATTGCACAAATAATAGTTTCCGGTTTGAAAAAACCTTATTATTTAGCTATGGATAAAGAGGGAAATTTGTTTGTCAGTCAACAGGAAGATAATACAATTGTGAAAATAAACTTGGCGCATAATGCGACCGAGGCGGTGAGTCAGTCGACTCCTTAAAGACAAGCGTGAGCAAAGCGGGCCCTATTTTTAGTCCATCGCGATCAGCTATACAGTTAGCTACAGAGCGGTTTATCGTTCGTCCTTTCTACCGGCTCTTTAAAAGGTTGTCTGTTACTGGGCAAGAAAATATTATAAAGGACAAGCCGATGGTCATTGTTTCCAATCACCTATCTCTCTGGGATCCGCCTATACTTTCTATAGCTACACAAAGGCCAGTTTGTTATATTGCAAAGAAAGAGTTGTTTGAAAATCCTTACTTGGCACAATTAATTGAGCTGCTTGGTACGGTAGCAATAGACAGAAAAAAACCAACATTGTCTTCTATAAAAAAAATCAAAGAGGCTGTTAAAGCTGGTTGGTCTTTAGGGATTTTTATTGAAGGTACCCGGAGCAAAGTAAAAGGTTCGATGGGACCACCACATACAGGTGCAGCTTATTTTGCCTACACTAATAATTTGCCAATATTACCAGTAGGTTTAATTGACACCAATAAAAAGAAAGGCAAATGTTATGCGCGCATAGGCAAAGTAATAGAGCCGGGAGCTGACTTAGAAGCAAAAACATGGGAAATAATGGGTGTCTTGTCAGAACTAACGGGTTACAAACTACCGGATTCGAGAATAGTGGATCAGGTACAAAGCTAAATTAGTGGCGAGTGTTTAAGATAATGCTTTAATATTTTGCTTAAGCTTAGTTTCTGCAGCTTTTATTGACTTGATTTTGTTTTGCGCGTCTACAAAGACAATGGTGGGTTTGAAATCTTTGCATTCACTTTCATTGAGCCAAATGAAGCGGGCGACAATTATCAAATCTCCTGGTTTAGCTAAATGTGCCGCTGCACCGTTTATACAAATATCTCCGCTGTCATCGATATTGGCTATAGCATATGTCTCAAATCTGGTGCCAGAAGTAACATTCCATACCTGCACTGCTTCGTATGGTATTAAGCCAGCTGCCTCTATGAGTTTAGGTGACATAGCAATGCTGCCCTCGTAATCAACATTGCTCTCAGTAACTGTTGCTCGATGAATTTTGGCCGCCAGCATTTTGCGCATAAATTCCATATTTATTTATCTCCTTAATTGTTTCTATCGGCTGACAAAATAATCCGCTCCAGGCATCACTTCTATAATAATGCCATTACTCTTTAAATTGAACACTATGGTAATCGATCAAGATAATTTGCAAAAATTATTACTTACATTAAGGGAAAGTGGCACGGACACTTTATTCCAGCAGATTACTTAAATTATGTTTAAAGGTATACTTATGGAACATTGAAAAATAAAACTTGTGGAATAACATTGGTAGTGAGCAAGTGATTAATTTCAGAATGTAGTAATAAGCAGATGAAAAGGTTGATTATACTAGCATTAATCTGTTTCACAGTTGTACAGTCTTTTGGCTATGCTGTTTGTGCTGCCTGTGATGAAAATCCGATACCTAACGTGGTGGCAGTAACTGAAACGGCTATTGCTCAAACGACGACATGCAAAAATGTGCCAGAACAAACTCGTTTGATGGCGGCAGAAGATCAGGTTATCCCCGGAGTGGCTATATATTCCTGTAATTTTGGCTGTGATGAAGCTACACGTTTAGCTAAAGAAGGCGTTTACATAGGCAGCAACAGTATTCGCAACTATATCAATCTTAAAGGTGGAAACATTCTACTAAATGCAGAACGAGATATTGTTGTCGGTACCTGGTCAGGAAACATCCGAGTGAGAGCGGGAGCAATTGCTTTTATTATGGCCTCAGATAAAGACATAGCAATTTATGATTTACTCCAAACAAAGCCTAAACAAATCTCTGTGACGGTCAGCAAGCATAGGATTTTTATGAAGCCTGAGCGCATGCTTGTTTTAACCGAACAAGAGGCTAAGAATTTCGAAAATTTAAAAGTTGATTGCCACCGCATTGCTTATAGCAATGTACAACCGTTGGATTTGAATAGTCAGTGCGAGATAATAAAAGGATTTGGAGCAGATTTTTCCGTTGCCGCGGCTATAATTACTATTCAGCCATTGAGACAATTGACAATATCTGGAAACAGAGAAGACAGGGCGACTGTACAAAAAATGCTGAAAGAGTCCGTACACTTTGCTGCTAATCCTAATCCAAAAATTGTGTTGTAGATAATTATCCTATTGTAATCGTCCAAGTTGCAATTATTTCAAGAGTGCCGACTACTAATAAGAGTAGTTATTCAGCTTAATTCTGCGGCTTCTTCGTGTCCAATTGAGCCTGCCGCGATGGGTTTTCACCATATACGTGGCATTTTGTTAATTTATTAATCTTATCTCATTAGCGAATGATAATATACTGCTAGAACGCTGTTTAAATTATTAAAGCTAAGACATTGAACTATGAGAATCTGGATTCTGTCTGAGCAAAGGGGTTAGTTTATGAAAAGCCTTTGTATATTGGCCTGCCTTATTTTACAAATTAACTGTCAGATTGCATTAGCTTCCGGACCAGCAATTAATGCTCCTCATTTAGATACTGGTAATTTTATGGAAAAGCTATCTCAAGCTGTCAGCAACAATTTTGGCAAAACTAATAATAAGCAGCCTCTATTAACTTTTACGGGGAATATGGCCGCTGTAGAAACAGGTAACGCCGTTACGAAAAAAGCTGCCTTCGTTGCCCAGACTGATTGTCTCAATCTTACAAGCGGCAACATTCTGGTTTGTCCAGAAAAAGACATTTTTATATGTACTGAGGAAGGTATTATTTCTATAGCTTCTGGTGCAACCATATTTATCATGAAATCTGGGATGGATACCGTCATCTACGATTTATATCAAGCTAGACAAAACCAAGTGTCAATTGTGGTCAATAGACACAAGCTAATGATGGAATCGGGTTGTATGCTTGTGTTGACTAGACAAAAGACAAAAAACTTCGAAGCTCTAGATGTCAATTGTCATTCGATAAAATATTGCAAAGCGCGGGAAATAAATTTAGACACTACAAATACCAAAGAAAACACTGTAAATGCTTTTGCAGCTAATTTTTCAATTTTTTCAGCCCTAGGTAGGATTCAACCGTTGAAACAATTGCTTGACTCCAAAGACAGACGGGATCAATTGCTTTTGCAAAAACTTCTGAAAAGTGCTGCTATGCTCAGGGTTAAGCAAGATATCCGCCGGTCCGACCACGTATAGGCAATGCTAAGGTCCATACTTCTCATTATTTAATCGTAAAGCCATCAATAGGGGCTGGCTGTATTATATGACATTTATCTGATCTATTTCTTGAATATAATTTATTCCATCCGTTTAACTATAGTCGCTATGCCTTGTCCTACACCAATACACATAGTTGCCAAACCATAGTTAATTTGTCGGCGGCGCATTTCATATAGAAGAGTGGTAAGAATGCGGGCGCCACTTGAGCCCAATGGATGTCCAAGAGCGATAGCGCCACCATTGACATTAACAATCGATTGATCTAAACCTAATTGATCGATGCAAGCTAAGCTTTGAGCGGCAAAAGCTTCATTTAGCTCAATTAATTGTATATCTTTCAGTGTGAGTTCTGCTCTAGTGAGAGCTTTATTTGTAGCTGGAACTGGTCCAATGCCCATGTATGAAGGATCGACACCGGCGACAGCAGAAGTTACATAGCTAGCTATAGGCTTCAGCCTGAGCTCTCGGGCCTTTTTTTCTGAGGCAATAAGTAGCATTGCTGCACCATCATTAATACCAGCAGAATTGCCGGCAGTAACTGTTCCATTTGTTTTGAAAACGGGTTTTAGTCTACTTAAATCTTCAATAGTGGTTTGTGGTCTTGGATGTTCGTCTTCAGTTACTAACCGAGCTTCTTTGTCTTTATTAGTAGCAATCGGAACCGGAATGATTTCTTTTGCCAATTTCTCTTTATTCTGCGCATAATGTTTTTGGCTTTCTAAAGCAAACTCATCTTGCCTGCTGCGGCTAATACAATATTTTTGTGCCAGATTTTCTGCAGTTTCGCCCATAGAAAGTGGAGGGTATAGAGAAGCCAATTTTTCATTGATGAAGCGCCAGCCGATGGTGGTATCAAATAATGTGGGATTGCCTCGAGCAAAACCTTCTTCCGCTTTGGCTGTTACTAACGGCGCGCGAGTCATTGATTCTACTCCTCCGGCAATAAACAAATCACCTTCGCCAACCATAATTGATTTGCAAGCCTCATTTACTGCCATTAAGCCTGAACCACATAGTCTATTAACTGTTGCTCCGGCACATTCAACTGGTAACCCAGCTAATAGAGCAGCCATTCGTCCGACATTGCGATTGTCTTCCCCTGCTTGATTGGCAGCACCTAAAATTACATCTTCGATGAATTGCGGAGCTATGTTATTTCGTTCAATAATTTTTCTGATAAGAAGAGCTGCTAAGTCATCGGGGCGGCAGGATTTAAGTGCACCGCCATAACGTCCAATTGGTGTGCGTATAGCATCGATAATAAAAGCCTGCTTCATCCAAATCACCATTTCAACCCCTATTAGTTTAAACTGAAGGGCTCAGCAGAGCAAGGATGGCGGAAAAAGCAAATGAATTTTGATGATTTGGCGACCAAGCTTAATTTAACTGATTCATGTGCACTTCTTGGATAATGGTCATAAGTTCGTCTGGATTCATCTCTTGGCTTACATATTCTATGTACTTAACTTGCCAATCCTCAACGTCTTGCAATACCTGCGATAGAGAAGCATGTGCAGAGTGTGCAGCACCTTGATCAATACCTAGTTCACCGGCTGAACTTATAATATATAGACGAGCTCTAGCGGAATATCCCAGCGAGTCACGTAAACTGAGACGCAAAAAAGCCGTGCCACGTTCGAGACCAATTCTTTCGCCTATATGGCGACAAATTAAATTGAATTTTTCTAGTGGCTGCATTAGATCTGTGTCTGGGACATGACTTAGACCGTTATATACTAGCAAGTGAGCGCTGCGCACACCTTCGTATCGAGTTACATCGCCTAACCTTTTTATTACATCTGATAACTTGGTTAAACCATCTAGCTCAGCCCATAGTCTTTTCATTTGTGCTATTTCTTTGCCTGCTATAGGACTATTGTCCTTAGGATCTTTAATGGCAGTCTGTATACCATCTTGGTCGAGGAACTTACGTGGATCTGGTAATTTTTCAAGTATTACATCTAATTTCTTGGGCAGAGCAAGCAAATCTTGATCCATATTATCTTTTGCCAACGCGGCTTCCAAAAGCAATTTGTCTAGATTCTTTGTCAATTTACAAGCTTCAATGGCTAAATCTGGTGGCGGTTTACGTTGAATAAAAACGAAAATACCTTCTCGCCAAGCGCTAGCAAATTCAATAATAGCTTTATTGCCGGTTATTTTGCCAACTCTGACATGGACTAAGCGTCCTTCTTCAAAGTGAGCACGAAAATGAGCATCGCGGTGTTCAACCGAAAGAACGCCGGTATCTCTATTTTGCGCAAAATTCTGCAATAAGTTTGCCGGGTCTGTAGTACCTAAATAGCCAACCAGTGTTTGTAATTGTGATTCGTCGCCTGAGGTTTTAATTAGCTTATTGGACTCCAGGCTGGCCTTTTGTCCATAAAAAGCTAGATCTTGCATAACTACTTCTAACTGGCGTGCATTTATATATTGCAGTTTTAACAATTGTCCGCCTATATATGTGGCATCTTTACCTGGTCTAAACGCCCCACCGACCATTAATTCATCAAACTGAGATTGGGTTACAAGTTGGGCTGCTAATAAATAGTCTTTGAGTGTAAAAGAAGAACGGCTGCGAAAGCAATTGACCAGAAATGGGATCTTTGGAAATATAGGGTAAATCAATTTATCTAGTTCTAAGGCTTTGATTTCTTGCCATATTTGTTCATTGGTCAAGTTCTGGTTTTCACTTAGGCGCAAACAAATAGCGCTTATGGGGGTGAAACTATCAATAACGCTCAAAACCATAGTGGATTTACTGGTTGCCTGCCGAATTCCCTTAGCCTTAATGCCGGCCTCTTTGAGAACAGGCACTGAAGACATAAGTACTTGCTGAGTGAGGTCTGTATTTTCTGGCAATATTTCAGTTTTAGCAGTAGTTGCTTGAACGTGCCTTGTTAAATCCGGAGAATGATCGAACAGTTCTGAATAACTAGCGAAGGTATGCAAAGACAGGTTGCCTAGAAGAGATTCCTTTTTAAGTGCCAGAGCCCTATTACTGGTGAGAAAAATAACAGAACCTTCTACTTCCAATATTTGTTTGACTAAAGTAGTCGTTTCAAAAAATATTTCAACAGGAAATAAAAAGCCACTCTTTTGAGAATCAATTAGCAGTATCTCAAATTTTCTTTTATTGGCTTGGAGTTCTGTTAGTTCTTCTATTAGGTTGGGACCATTTGTAAGAATGCAGATGCTCTCACCGGGATTTTGATCGGCGGATAAAGCACTTACTGATCGAGTTTGTCCTGACAACATCAAATTTTGAACAAGTTAGCTATCTACAACTTATTGATTGGACATGCGAGTGTTTCCCAAGATGGTATGCCCAATAAATGACTAAAACGAAACGTATATTAAGCGCTCCGTCGCCTTCATTCTTCGGCTCCTCCGCGCGTATCCTTAACGCTCCGCTGCGGAAGGCTCCTCGCCGTTCCTTGCTGCGCTAAATCGTTTGTTCCTTATATTAAGCGCTCCGTCGCCTTCATTCTTCGGCTCCTCCGCGCGTATCCTTAACGCTCCGCTGCGGAAGGCTCCTCGCAATTCCCGGCGTTGCTTAACTTAACTATATCTATTCAATAGAGCGCTACTTACTGAAGACCTCTTTTAATTCTTTAGTCTTTTCAGAGCGCCTCCTGCCGGCTATCATATGACTGTCTTTATTAGCATGGAAAGATAGGTTATTTTGTTTGTTGATTTGGCAAATTTTTTGTTCTGCAGGCCCAATAAGAATTTATTGATTTGGTCGATAGTTAATGTCATATTCCTCAATGCTGTTAGTGCAAGCATTTCTGCTGGACAAGGGCAAACAAATCCAGAGAAAGGAGCTGTTGAATTTAATCTGCATCAGCCTTCTGTTAAATCAGATGATATCGATAATTCTATGCAAGGCAATATCGAGGCGGATAGTTTATCAGACGATCAAGGTTCATATTCTGACCAAATAGAAAATGAATCTTTAAAGGCTCAGAATGAAAAAGAGAAGCAGCTCGAGATAGAGAATGATAAAAATTCGCCAGCTAACCCCCCCTTTGTGTTGCAGGGTGGCATTACCTATACAGTGCCTACGGGTACGCCGATTAAGCTTAAACTTGCAAGTGTACCCAGTCATCCAATTAGTCTAATAAACCGTGATCTGGATGGCAATCTATATCCAGCCCGTCTAGGTCAGCAAATTACCGCTAGAACAACGGAAGATATTTATGTGGACAAGAATAAGATTATTCCGGAAGGCTCAGTCCTTTGTGGTTCTGTGTCCAAAATTTTGCCACCTAGGCGCGTATATAGACCTGGATCGCTTGAGCTTTCTTTTAATCAGTTAATTACTCCGGATGGGAGGAAATTTGCTTTTCGCGCGGAAGCGAATAATGCTAAGCGCTCCACGGTTAAAACAAAAGCAAAGGGCTTCGGCATCATAGCTGCTCATGCTGCAGGTGGCGCTATCGTGGGGGCATTGGTTGCTTATGAGCTTTTTGGTCTTCAAAATACTATTGCTATGCATGGATATAACATTGCAGGTGGTGCGGCAGCTGGTGCATTAATAGCCACAGGCTATGCGGTTATGCGTAAAGGTCCAAAAGCAACATTAGAGCCAGGTGACGATCTTAATATGGTTATTAATACTGATTTGCTTATGCCTGCAGCTACTGAAAAAGAGCCAGCAAGCAAAACTGCCGAACTGCCTGAGTTGAGAATAAAAATTGAAAAAAGCAAGATAGCTAATGATGGTGTGGGAGGGCATTTCGTAACTGTAGAGGCTACTTTAATAAACGATGGGGAGGCAGATTTGAGTTCTATTGATTTATTTCTTGAGGATACAAACGGCAATCGTCATCCATTGTGTTCAAGCCCCGAAGAGAATTCGCAGTTTCTATTTCATTTGGAGCCACATTCTGAGAAACATGTGCATTTGAGCTTTCTTACGGACTATCCCAAACTTAAGCAGCAACTAGTGTGGGTGGATCATGAAACAAAATCAGCTTTAATTAGACAAAAAATACAGTAATTATGCTGTTTGCAATTGGACTGCATATGATAATTGAACTTGTTTGTCGTATTCGACTCGAATAGAAACACTATCAGAAGTAGAAAATTCAAGTCTTACTAAACCAAGGCTGTCTGTGTTGTAATCGCTCCATTTATTAGGAACAGAAACGATTACGTTTTGTGGTCCCCATTCTTCGACATATGCCTTAAGAACATGGCACAATCTGTCTTCGTCGGTTGGATTCTTAAAGATACTCATATAATTCATAGCTCCTCGTTTCTCTAAACTCTTTCTTTTTAGAAACTCAAATCGTTCATTCTTATTGCGATTTGGCCGGTTCTCAAGATGGAAACAGTTTAGAAAAACTAAGCTCCTTGAACAATTGGTGGTTTTCCCCTAACAGTGGGGGAATTCCCATAGTGAAATCTTAATACCAGGCAAAAATCGACTTTTACTAGTGCCAGCTGATGTCTTACTTAGCTTTTGCTCCTTTATTGATGCAAAAATACCGGTAAAATAGAAAATAGGTTTTTCATATTAAATGGGCGAATAAAATATTCTGCCTTGGATAGCTGCAATTAATCTAATATGAGCCGTCAACTGTAATTGCTAGAGAGAGATTTCAAATTTTTTGCTTGAGTAAGAAATTCTAGTCTTTTTTGGAATAGCAGTTAGGTGGGCGGTGTCACAAAAGATAATGGTATCGCAGGTAATGTCAGTGCTGATGAATTATTGTATGCTGACTGTAATGGACCAGATAATTAATGGCACAATTACACTGATGGCAGAGGAGTGGTAATATTGAATGACTACAGACGGGCTCTAGTCGGCAGCCTTTGGTGGGGTAATACGTCGTTGGAAATCTTTTTGATGAGTAAGTTTGCGCCAATCAAATTCAGCTGAGTGTTTATCTAACTTAGAATACAATTTCCAAACGTCATATGTGGCAGGGTCAATGGCTAATACGCTTTTGCCATCAGTCACTAAATATACAGTTCTACGACTAGCAGAAAGTTCCGGTAAATCGACGCCTACATTATAAGAGTGATCATTTAACTTGATGTTGATTATTGGGGCATTAAAGCCAGAAGAGGCAGGAACAGCCACATTTTTGCCGGCGGCTTTCAAAGGTAAAAATCTGTCAGCTGCCGTATAGTAGTTGGAACCCAACTCAGCTGTTTCTAAACAAGTCATTTTTACAAATGCCTGCAAAACAGTCTTTTTTATATGACCTTCTGTGACACTGTTGGCTGCCTTTTCTGCACGCAATGGATCTCCATTATCGACATCAGTCGCTCTGCCCTTTAGAGCTATGTTTCTGTCTACGGCCTGGATGCCAGAAATTTCCGCTAAAGCTTTCAGTCGTATATCGGTTTTGGCGACCCGAGCTTGCAAAGGAGGTGTAATAGTCCTTAAATTATCAACGGCTGCTTTTAAGTAAGGGCTTAAAGGATCATATTGCCTAAATAGAGAAATTGCTTCTTGATACAACGGTATAGCTAAGTGGTTTTGTCCCAATAATCTGCGTGACTGTCCTTCGGCATATCGTGATTCAGCCAGAAATTTTTCGTTACTGCCGGCTGCAGCGAAACCATCTCCAGCCAGTTTAAAAAACTGCGCTGCCAGGTTATACTCTTTTGCAGAAAGAGCAATTACGCCTTGCCGATAAATTTGTGACGCTTGCCAGGCTTGGATATTATTGTCTACCTGCTCAGTTACTTCTGCTTTGCCGTGTAAAATGGTTGCCTTACCGTTACGTATGGAACTAGTGGCGCTACTTTCGGTAGAAGGGGCAACCCGGTCTTCTGAATTATATGAGCTGACTGCAATTGCTTTGGAATCACTGTGTAAATCAGAAAACGCTGGTTGACCGCATACCAACAAAGCACCCAGAGTAAGTGGGATTTGCCAAAGTTTATTCATAATGTATGTTGTGCTAGTCATTTTCTGGCGAAACGTATATCTAACAGTGTATTTTAATTGTTGTAAAAGACAATGTTTATTCTTATTTTACGCTTAGTCTTTCAATAAACTCGAGCTGATCTCAAAATTTAGCTGTTCTAAAGGTTTGATTCGATACGAACCCGATTTTTAGAAATTGTTATGTGTGACGCGCTTACCGAAATATCGAGAATTTCATAATTGTCGATACAAACATGAGCTTCTGCCAGGCTTTCTGCGGGAAAAGTCGTCGAAAGAGCAATTACATTCATACCGGCGGATCGGGCAGCCTTAATACCTTGAGGAGAATCTTCAAAGACCAAACAGTCAGCTGGATCTGTATTTAGCAAAGAAGCTGCTTTTAGATAGCCTTGTGGATGAGGTTTCCCCTCGTTTATCTGTTCAGATGTAATTAGCACGTCCGGTGACTCTATTTGGGCATGTTTTAATTTGTGCCTTACCACAACTTGCGATCCCGAGGTTACAATACCCCATTTATTTCTAGGAAGCAGGCTTAATATTTTCAAAGCCCCAGGAATTACAGAAATGCTCTCTGGGTGTGCTAATTCGAAGGCATCTATTTTAGCTTTCTCTTCTTCTGGATTTAGCTTAGGCTTCAAAGTGTGAATTATGTCTACAGCCCGGCTACCATTAAATCGGTGCACTAAGTCATTGTATTCAAGACTATGCTCGAGACACCAGCTTTTCCAAGCATATTCAATACATTTCCATGAATCGACTAGAGTGCCATCCAAATCAAAAAGGATCGCTTTTGCTGTAAGAGATTGCATAAATAAGTGTTATCCGTTTCTTTACATCTTTAAGATGAATAATTCTCTCATGATTTCTGATCAAAAATCACATATTTTAAGCGAGGCAGCGCATTTTTAGGATGATAACTTGGAAACAATAATCGAGCCTTTCAAAATCAAAATGACTGAGCCTATAAAGTTCACTTCGCGGCAGCAGCGAGAGAATATTATAAAAGAGGCTCATTTTAATCTTTTTCAAGTTGCAGCAGAAAATGTGACCATTGACCTGCTTACTGATAGCGGTACTTCGGCTATGAGTTCTGAGCAGTGGGCCAGCATGCTGCGTGCTGATGAGTCATATGCAGGCTCTACCAGCTGGTATCACTTAAAGAATGTTATTGAAAACATGACTGCTATGCCTAATATTTTGCCTACACATCAAGGCCGGGCAAGCGAAAGAATATTGTTTAGCCTTATTGGGGGAAAAGACAAGATAATTCCCAACAATAATCATTTTGATACTACTAGAGCCAATATTGAATTTACTGGAGCAAAGGCTGTTGATTTGGTGGTAGATCAGGCTTATGAACCTGATCAAGCATTTCCCTTTAAAGGCAATCTTGATCCACAAAAGCTAAAATCTTTGATTAGAGAGGTTGGAGCCGAGCACATACCTTTATGCATGATTACGATTACCAATAATAGTATTGGTGGACAGCCGGTGAGTTTGTCTAATATAAAAGAGATAAAAGATATTTGCCAGAAACACAATATTCCATTATTTATTGATGCAGCAAGATTCGCTGAGAATGCCTATTTTATTAAACAACGAGAAAAAGAATATGCTCATTTGAGTGTTGGCGAAATCGTAAGACAAATATTTGATCTTACTGATGGAGCAACAATTAGTGCGAAAAAAGATGGATTAGTAAATACTGGCGGCTTATTGTTATTACGCGACAATGAACTGGCTAAGCGAGCTATTAATCTATTGATTTTAACCGAAGGTTTCACTACTTATGGTGGCTTAACCGGCAGAGATCTGGAAGCAATGGCAGAAGGATTCCTGGAAGCAGTGAATGAAGATTATTTACGTTATCGTATACGCAGTGTGGATTATTTAGCCGAAAAACTGTTGAGAGCTAATATTCCTATCGTACAGCCAACCGGTGGGCATGCAGTTTATATTGATGCTAAATCGTTTTGTCCTCATATTTCACCGAACTTGTTTCCAGGACAAGCTATTGTTTGTGCTTTATACAGAGTGGCAGGCGTAAGAGCGACTGAACTTGGTAGTGTTATGTTTGGAAAAGATGGGGACGATCTCAGCCAAAAAAATTGCCATCAGCCGTCGCATAAAATGGAGCTAGTACGTTTAGCTATACCAAGACGGGTTTATACTCAAAGCCATATAGACTATGTGGTTGAGGCATTAATAGAAATATACAAAGATCGAGATAAGCTAAAGGGGCTCAGAATTATAGAAGAGCCATCAATTTTAAGACACTTTTCGCTTAAGTTTGCAGAAGTCTGAAAATCAGATAGATAAGCAACTATAATTATTTAAATTACGTCGGAGACTATATTTACTATGGCTGGAAGTGCAAAAATCAATAAATGGTTAGAAATAGCCATTATAGCTGTGTGTATTTTGGCGCCGACAGTGGCTACAGTTTACTGTTTTAAATTAACGCAAGGAGCCGAATTCTCGCAGTATTATGCGATTGGCCGTTTGATAAAAGCTGGTGCTTACAATCAAATTTATGATGCAAATGCTGTTCAGGGCATGGAGCGAATTTTAGGACTGAACCCTGTTCATCGACATTCAATATTTATTGTGCCCCCTATAATAAGCTGGGTTTTTTATCCACTTCCTTTCCTCAATTTCCAACAAGCATTTTATTTATGGACATTTGTTTTGGCAGTTGCTGCTTTGGCGTCATTTCTTATGCTTTGCCGCAATTTAGGATTGAGTGGGATTAAAAGAGCTTGGTTGGCAGTTTTACTCGGTGCCATGGGTTCATTCGTACTGTCTATAAGTGAAGGCTATTTGATACCACTTTTACTACTAGCATTGGTAGGTTTATTTGCAAATTTAAAGAAGAGAAATTTTTTAATGGCTAGCATCTATCAGTCTTTATTTTGGTTGCAGCCACAATTGATGCTACCATTGCTTTGCTTTGAGCTTGGCATCGGTCAGATTTATACTGTAACTATTACTTCCTTATTGGCAGTTATTGGTTTATTGATATCATTTTTAATCGGTGGTTTTGGTATTGTTAAAGTCTGGTATCAGTTGTTTTTTCAGCAAATGCATAATTGGTCAGGTGGTCTTGCTGATTGTACTTTGCAAGGACAATTGTTGAGATTTACACTGCACAGAGATCTAGCTAATCAAATTGCCATTGCCGCTTTTTTTATTTTGATGGTTGCTGTTTTTGTCATTGGCAAGCGAGTAAAAGCTAAACAATGGCAATTAAACATTTTACTTACTGCTGTTCTACCGCTAAGTTTAGTTCTGTCTTTGCGCTCATCAAGTCAGGATCTGTTATTGCTTTTTCCAGGCATTGTTTCTCTCATGTTAATGTCGATAAATAGCTGGCTAAAATATGTCAGAGCCCTATTAATTATGATTACTCTTGCTATTTTACTTTTGCCTTTAGACATGCTGATTAATTGTAATGCAATAGAAAAAAGTGTTTATAATCCTTTTTTCTGGCTAACAATTATTTTTGCTCTCTGTGCACTGATAATTGAAAAACATTCTAAAACGCAGAATGCTAATGGAGATGTTTAGAAAAAGAAAGCAGTCATGTGCAAGGATCCAATGATTTCGAGCAAGAGCTTTAAATCTATGAATTTGATAACGGCATAGTTTTTTAGTCAATTTTGCCGCAAACGATATTTGGGCCTTTTCGGCTATTAGATTTTTCCAAGCACAGATTCACTGAGCCTTTGATATATTTCCGGTCGCCGCCCTTGCAACTTAAAGAAACTAGCGCGATTGGCACTTATTCGATCTGCCATAATTTCAGCAATAACCAAACACTCGTCGTCCTCCGAAGCTGAGGCTAATACTGCTCCAGAAGGATCCAGGATTTGACTGGAACCACAAAAAGTCACCGAGGCGTCAGTACCGACACGATTAGCCGCGGCGATGAAGATCTGGTTTTCAATTGATCTTGCTGCGAGAAGAGTTCTCCAGTGGTACGCATCCTGCACGCACCATGCTGACAATACTAACAACAATTGGACACCACTGATCGCATAGAGGCGAGCAAGTTCCGGGAATTGTAGATCAGAACAAATGATGATACCACAAGTCAAATCTGCTACCTTAAATATAGCAATTCCCGACCCTGGTTCCAGATGTCTATCTTCATAAGCTGGAGCTGCGGGATATAGATGCATTTTTCGGTACTGTCCTATGATTTCTCCAGCAGGATTGATTGCTACGGCTGAATTATGAACGGTGGTACCTTTACGCTCCGATAAACCAGTTACAACGTAAATAGCATTTTCACGTGCGCTGTTCTGAAGATAGTTTAGCTCTCGGCCTGAATCCCATGAGGATGCCAATTGACAAATGATTTCCATTTGATAGCCCGTGTCTGCTACTTCCGGAAAAACTATTAGTTTGCAACCTTGAGCTGATGCTTTTTCTATATAGTTATTCATACGCCTAAGGTTATGATCGATGTCACCTAGCTTTGCTTTAAATTGTGCAACTGCGGTTTTCATTACTTGACCTCCAAAGAAATCTTTGATTGTAGCTCCTAGCTATGATCATGGCTCAGATAAAGCGACCACCTTCTGTAAGTGTTGGACTTAGTGCTTGCTGATTTTGATTTTGTGTTTACCTTTTCATACTACTTTGTTTTCATATTATTGCTCCGAAGTGTGCATGGTTGATTCTATATCATTAAATAAGTAACTAGAGCCTTACCTAAGATATTAAAATAAAACGTCCGATATTGTGGATTATATTGAATTTCCCCGTTTACACCGCTTAAGAGTGGCATTGCATAATTAAAGTCCGCCGGCATGAACTACTTCTGCACTTTTTTCGTATATAAGATAAACACGAAAGATTTCTTTTATGCTGAAAAAGGAGGAAACACATGTATACTGCCGTATTAATACGTAGACACATTAACCAACTTAAAAATGATAAACCATTTTCTATACGCGACTTCCTGAATTATGGTTCTCGCAATGCCGTTGACCAAGTATTTTACAGATTAGTTAAATCAGGTCAAATTATACGTATCGCCAGAGGAATATTTATAAAAGATACATCGCCTATGCCCTCTGTTTTAGAGGTAGCCTTAACTAAAGCGGCCGCTTTTTGTAAAAGTCTAGTCACACACGGATCGCAAGCTGCTCAACAATTAGGACTCAGCACTAATATTGGTCCGCAACGTGAAGCCATCTATGCTTGCAGCGGCTCTTCCAGCTCGTTTCGTTTTGGCAATATCCGTATCCGCTTCATTGCTGCCAGTCCAAGAAAAATCTGTTTAGGCGATGAATTATCTGGTCTGGCTATACGGGCTCTTTGGTATCTAAGAAAACCAAATTGCTCTTCACAGCTAGTTTGCGATGCCCTTGCGCAATTTAACAGACACGATAGGCAAGCTTTGCGCCAAAAAATAAAAATTATGCCAAGTTGGCTAGCTAGCTATTTTATTGATTCTGAGCCTGATTCAGCGCAAAAACAACGGCTGAAAAATAATTTTCAATCTTATTTCTATTGGCACTGGCGTTTGTAGGTCAATATTGTAGATCTTATATCTCATATCTCATCATTAGCCCTTATAGCATAATCTTCAATTATTGATTAAGTGAGGTGGGCCCTTGACGCTGATAATCGGAAAATATATCAATGGGCATGGTGTAGGGCTAATAATAAGATAAACAAGCTTGTCTTAAGTAGAATATTTAGTTAGAGAACCATTTTTACGTGATTCTTCAAAAAGCATATGGAATGCCATTCCGGCAAGGACCATGTAAATAATATTTAGTAGAAATGCCCATTGTAAGTGATACCAGTCCATGTGTCCGGTGGCAATTACTTGTCGCATGCCCTCAAAAACGTGTGTCGGAGGCAAAGATAGAGCAATAATTTGTAGCCATTGAGGTAAAACAGCGACTGGATAAAAAACAGCGGTAAGCGGCTGCATAAAGAATGGTAAGACCCAAATTAAAGTAGCTGCTGAGTGACCAAAGCGAATAAGAAGACCGCAGGTGAATAACCCTAATGACCAGCCGGTGAATAATAAGTTCAAGAAAAGGACAGCACAAGATAGTGATAAAACTGAAAAATTAGAAGAAAAGGCGAAATAAGCAATTATCATTTGCATGACAAAAACGAACAAGGCTTGCACAAAACCCACTAAATAACAGGCGACCATATAGTCAAAAATTCTCACTGGCGAAATGAACATATTGAGTAAATTGCGCGATTCTATGTCGTCTAAAATAGCAAGGGAAATTACTTGCTGAGCACGAAATTGCACAGTCCAAAAAATAATTGCTGACAAGAGAAAAATAAATGTGCCTGGTATCGCATGACTTATTTGTGTCATGTAAACTGTCACAAATCCCCACACGGCTAAATCTACAGCGGGGAAAAATAGAAAATCAGCCACACGAAAGCCACTGCGCAGCCAGATCATACTGTTTTTATATAAAAGAGCTCGCAAAAGTCGCCATCTCATATTTGACTTATAACTCCTTCTTTGTCTGCTCTTTCATTGTTTTGATTGGAAAGAGAAATGTAAACCTCGTCGAGACTTTCACTACCAAATCTAGTCATAATCTCATCTGCCGAACCTTCGGCAATGATGCTGCCTTTTTGCATAAATAAAATACGATGACATAATTCATGTACATCAATCATATTGTGCGAAGTATTGATGATTGTCAGATCTGTTTCTTTTTGCATTTGGGCAAGAATTTTTCGTACCTTGTCAGCAATATATGGATCGAGACTTGCTGTTGGTTCATCTAGGAGTAACAACTTTGGTTTGTTTATTAGGGCCTTGCATAAATTGACCCTTGTTTTTTCACCGGAAGACAAACCACCATTAAGTTTATGTCTTAAGTCGCTTATCTCGAAAATCTCTAGCAAATACTGAATTCGCTCTTTTTTGTTTCCCACTCCATACATGTCAGAGAAAATATCCAGATTTTCTTGTACGGTGAAATTGTGAGACAAGGATTGATAGGCAGAGGCAAAGTTCATATCCTTTAAAATCAGGATTCTATTTTGGTCAAAGTCTTTGCCGAAAATTCTTATTTGACCAGAGCTTGGCTTAATCAAACCTAAGAGCATGTGCATAGTAGTAGTTTTCCCAGCACCGTTAGCACCGAGAAGTCCTAAAATCTCACCTTTTCGCACAGTAAAGGTGAGATTATTCACTACTCTTTTGTTCTTAAACTCTTTGCTTAGTTTATTAACTTCAACGATATTTTCTTGCATATTTTTAAATTGGATATTAAAGAATTGTACAGGCGGGTCAAGCCCCAGTCCAAGAATTCAATTTTTTATCTTAATAACGACACTTTATTTAGACAGCTCTAGCATGAATAGGCATTTATGAGCCTTTTGGATAAACCCCTTTAAGGGGGATGAGCACCGTCTCCAGATAGGGTATATATACAAATGGCGGGCAAATTCGGAGACATGGGGACTTAGGCAACTATGGGGCGTATCGATAGGAGACAAAAGCTAGCTTTAGATGAAGCATATAGCTTGTATCGTCAGATTATTAAAAATGAAAAGCAACCGGAACTGTATCAAATTGCCCATTGTTTAGCAACTTTAAAAGAAGCTTTAGCATATTGTGAAAGCAGTCAATTCAAGCTAACGAAGAGGTTATGGCAGAGGATTTATGAGAGTCTTTGTGATTTATTGATTACTTCTTTTCCAGCTTATATAGTTATATATGATGAATATGGCGAAGTGCAAAAACCTCTTAAACCAATAACAGAACCGGCTACAGT
>Ga0206843_10019_pt1 | contig 66658 bp, 59 predicted proteins | sample Alteio_BWOrgCont_21_FD_152869 | JGI IMG/M metagenome (GOLD analysis project Ga0206843, IMG submission 152869) | Enriched cells from forest soil in Barre Woods Harvard Forest LTER site, Petersham, Massachusetts, United States -... | ecosystem: Environmental > Terrestrial > Soil > Temperate forest >...
AAAGCCTTTTTTCCGACATAATAAATTACCGCCGTGGATTATCTAAAGATGTGATCCGCAAATTATCTGAACGATTTAAAGTCTCGCAGGAACTCTTTAACAGAACTTACAAATTAGTGTCTCCACTGAATTCGCATTTAAAAGATGCAAGTGTGATGAATACGAGGAAAGGGCTTTCTGCTGCTTAACCAATTCTTTTACCTTAAATAGCTCGTAGGCGAAGGATTAACCTTTGGCAATGGCTTCCGCGGCATCATATCATTCCGCATGGCGGTGTTGTAGACAAATGAGGCCATGATGATGGATGCCTGCATGAGGTCGTTTGCGCTGATGCGGTCGTAGGAGTCCATGTTGGTGTGGTGGGTGCGGGTACCATAGTCGAGGCCGTCCTGTATGAACTGGAAGCCGGGGATGCCTACTTCGTCGAAAGAAATATGGTCTGTAGAGCCGGTGTTCTTCGTAGTGATGGTGCTTGCGCCGAGGTCTGCAAAAGGCGCCAGCCATGCTTCGAATATGGGGCGCAGCTCATCATTGCCCTGCATGTAGATGCCCCTTATTTTACCGCCACCATTATCAAGGTTATAGTAGGCCGATACTTTCTCGTGAGCAGGTTTTAGCTTCATGGTAAGCCTGTCTCCGAAGTGGTTTTTCACATAACCCCTTGAGCCAAGCAGCCCCTGCTCTTCACCACTCCATAGCACTATGCGTATGGTGCGGCGTGGCTTTACGCCTAGCGCTTTCAGTATGCGCACTGCTTCCATGGCTACTGCTGTGCCAGCTCCGTTGTCTGTTGCTCCGGTAGCTGCATGCCAGCTATCCATGTGGCCGCCAAGTATTACTAGCTCATCTTTCAGGTCTGGGTCTGTGCCGGGGATCTCGCCCACTACATTGTTCTCAATAGAATCGTCTGTGTAGAAGGTTGTTTTGGTATCCATCTCCAGGGCTACTTCTTTTCCTGTTTCCAGCAGGCGCACTATCCGGCCTATATGCTCGCTGCCCATTTCCATTTCGGGTAGTACGGGTTTTGCATCCCATGCGCGCGATGCGCCGTTTGACGTAAATACAGTGCCCATGGTGCCACGCCCAGAGCTAATAACTGCTGTAGCTCCTTCGCTGTACAGGAATGAATCTATTGACTTCCTGAGCGCCATAATGTTTGCACGGCCCATGTCTGCAGGTTTAGGTAGCTGGCTAAGGTTGGTAGGGCCTTCGTCGAGGTGCGGGTCTGATGCCAGGGTCTTTAACTCATCGTCAGTAAGGCGTTTTGCGTCGCCGGTAAAGTTTGGCTTTGTTTCGCTGCTTGCCGGCTGCATCACTACTATCTTCCCTTTTAGCTTGCCTGCATATTTTGCCATGTCGTCGGCCTTGTCAATTTTCACCAGTATGGCATCTGCTTTTATAAGGCCATTGGTGCCGGGGGTCCATGCTTTAGGCACGGCTATCAACTGCTGGTAGTATGGGGCAGCCATGGCTACATAACTCTTGTTTATTTCCCACCCTTTGCCAAAGCCACCCCATGGCTCTATCGTGGCATTTAGGCCCCAGCTTTCCAGCTTTTCTTTCGCCCATTTTTCTGCATGCTTCATGCCGGGGGAGCCGGTAAGCCTTGGGCCATTCACGTCCGTCAGCTCAAATAAAGTGCCCATCACCTTAGAGTCGTTAAACCCTTCGTTCCTGATCTTGCCGATCATGTGGGTGTTCACTCTTTCGTTATTATCCCCTTTAAAAGATATGCAGAGAAATGCAAGTGCTGCTATAAGAATACTGGCCGTGTATTTCATGAAATGATGTATTTAACCGAAAAGTAAATAAAAAAACAGACACCAGCTAATAAGCCGAGGGGAACTTACAGGTGAAATAAACAAGCCCCCGGCATGTACCAGGGGCTTGCGTAAAGACCAGTTTAATTTTGATCCTTTATATCAGTTCAATAGACCTGTTTACAAACTCAGTGAGGTCTGCGCCGGTAAGCATGCCTTGCGACAGCAGTGCGAGGTCAAACGCCTGCTTTGCAAGCCTTGTCTGCTCCTGCTCCGTGCCTGCGCTAAGTATGCGACCTATTAATTTGTTATTGGCATTGATGGCTACTTTGTAGCTGTCTGGTATATTACCGTAGAAGCTCATTCCGCCACCGCCCATGGCTGCCATGTCTTTCATGCGGCGCATGAATTCGTCCATGGTCACGGTTACCGGCAGTTCATCGGGGCTAAGGCCTTCTACCTCTACCTTCATAGTAGCGCGGTTGATCGCCTTTTCAAAGATGCCCTTTACTTTATCCGATTGCTCTTCAGTAAGCACCGATTCTATCTTCTCATCTTTTATTATCAGCTTGTCTATTACATCGGCATCTACGCGTTTCAGCTTGGTTTTGTCCAGCTTGCGTTCCAGGATGTTTACAAAGTGGTTGTCAATAGGCGAGTTCATCAGCAACACATCGTAACCCTTCCTGTTAGCCGATTGTATAAACGTGTCCTGCTTGTCAGGGTCATTGGTGTAAAGATATACCAGCGCGCCGTCTTTATCCGTTTGTACCGTCTCTACTTTAGTTTTATATTCAGATAGAGTAGATAATTCTTTTTTGGTATTGGTGAGCAGCGCAAAGTCCTTTGCCTTATCATAAAACTTCTCTTCGCTGATCATACCGTACTTTACAAACAGGCCAATGTCGCTCCACTTTTCTTCATAGCTTTTGCGGTCATTCTTAAACAGCTCTGCCAGCTTATCGGCCACCTTGCGGGTGATGTAGCTGTTTATCTTCTTCACATTACTGTCTGCTTGCAAAAAGCTGCGGGATACGTTCAGCGGAATATCCGGTGAATCTATAACGCCATGCAAAAGCATCAGGAACTCCGGCACAATATCTTTCACCTCATCGGTAATAAATACCTGGCGGGAAAAGAGCTTTATTTTATTGCGCTGCAACTCAAAGTCATTCTTAACCTTAGGGAAGTAGAGCACACCGGTGAGGTTAAACGGATAGTCTACATTCAGGTGAATCCAGAAAAGCGGTTCTTCGCTCATCGGGTACAACTCCCTGTAGAAGGCAAGGTAGTCTTCGTCTTTCAGGTCGGTGGGCGTCTTTGTCCAGATAGGGGTAGTGTTGTTGATGATGTTATCAACTTCTATTTCCTTTGGTGTTTTTTCGTCGTCTGCCTTTTCTTCTTCAGTATCTGCCGGTGCATATTCTTTTTTAGTGCCGAACTTTATGGGTATGGGGAGGAACCTGCAATATTTATCGAGTATGCCTTGCAGTTTATACTCATCAAGAAACTCTTCAGAATCTGCGTTGATGTGCAATATGATCTCTGTGCCTCTTGTAGTGCGGGTGCCTTCTGTTATCTCAAATTCTGTGCTGCCATCGCATATCCAGTGTGCAGGTTCTGCGCCATCCTGGTAAGAGAGGGTTTGTATCTCCACCTGGTCGGCCACCATAAACGCGGAGTAGAAGCCGAGGCCAAATTTTCCTATCAGTTCGTTAGCGTCTTTTGCATCTTTAAATTTTTCTACAAATTCTTCAGCGCCGGAGAAAGCGATCTGGTTGATGTATTTTTTGATCTCCTCAGCCGTCATACCGATACCATTATCGGATATGGTGATGGTTTTCTTTTCTTTATCGAAAGCTACCTGCACCAGTGGCTCGCCAATGCTGCCATTGTACTGGCCAAGGGCTGCCAGGCGCTTTATCTTTTGCACGGCGTCTACGGCGTTCGATACCAGCTCACGAAGAAATATCTCGTTGTCAGAGTATAAAAACTTCTTGATGATAGGAAAGATGTTCTCGGTATGAATGGATATGTTGCCTTTTTCTTGCATAGGTTATATTTTATTATAGTTTATCAATAGCCAACAATCTATATTCCAAACTTTTTTATTTGCCAAATTGACAGACAAATCCATGCTGTAGCTCTATATGGGATAGTGGGCGGGGCCTTATGATTCTATTTCGTTAGATTTTCTGACAACTTCTCTCACGGTGGCGTCCAGCTCATATATCACTTTTGCCAGGCCTTCCATTATTTCCATATTGAGCGGGTCGGCAGGATCTTTGTAATTAAATAGCTGCTCCAGCCCCATAATGGTGGCAACAGAGCCGCGCACTTTATGCGATTCTATATAGGCTATCTCTCTTAGCGCCGCATTCTGTTCTTCAATTTTCATCAGGTGCTTTCTTTGTTCGGTAATATCGCGGGCAAAGCAACTGACGCCGGCAACAATACCATTATCAAAAACAGGATTGAAGCTAACGGTAGTATATCGCAGGTCATCCCCAACTTTCATATCCTCTACCGACTTAAATGCTCTACCATTCAGCGCAAGCTGGTAGCACATTTCAAACTTTTCAGAGTAACTTTTGTTGAGGCCATTATATAGTACATGGTCGCCGTTGGTAAGTTCTTTACCTATGAAGTGAGCTACCCATTGTTTGAACGACTGGTTGCACTCTATTATCACGTAGTTAGTATCTACCAGCCATATAGGATCGTCGGTGTTATTTATCAGCAGGCGGAGGTTATTTTCGCCGTTGATTATAGTGTTGATCCCGCCTTTGTGGCCGTTCGTTTCCATGGTCAGAAAAATGATACTAAAGCTACAATGTTTTTAAATACTCAATAACAGCCTTTCGTTCGAACCCGCTTAGTTTGTCTCCGAAGTAGTGGCCATAGTTGCCGTAGCCGGGCAAGGTAGTGTTGTACACCGTTTTACCACCGGGTTTGTCATAAGATCGGTATAGCCATCCTACCTGTTGATAGTCGTAGGCTGTAGTGTCAAAATCCCTGCTCCAGTACTTAGGCCTCAGCTTGCTGTTGAGCAATGCTTCGAGGGTAGGCACAGAGCCATTGTGCAGGTAGGGCGCGGTTATCCATATTCCATCCAGTGGTGGCGCTACATAGCCATTGCCAGGCTCCAGCTTTGCAGGGTAAGGCTCTTGTGCGAACCAGCTTTTGTTAAACCAGTCGATGAACGGTTTTTGCTGCTGGTTGGCCTTAAATAGCAGGGAGTCTGTTTTTATAATGCTGCCGGGTATCAGCAGGTTTGGATAGGTAGTTTCGCTGCCATAAGTGCCATGGCATTCGCGGCAGTTGTTTATAAACACTGCCTTTCCCTGGCTGGCCAATTCTTTATCTACCGGGTATGGATAAGGTGGTGGCTGCAGCGACCTGATGTATGCCAGCACATCGCCAAAGTGGCCGAATACCTCGCGGGCTTCCGACGAGTCGCTTACGGTGAGTATGTTGCTCAGCATTAAGAACTTACCAAAGTCGCCGCGCCCGAAGCCGTTGTAAAACATAGCATTCTTTTTCTTCAGCAGCCACCATGCGGGCACATCAGTAGGTATCACATCGGGTGGAATGGCTAATAACGCTGTATCGCTCCATACAAGTGTTTGTGGATCGCGGTGGGCTACAAGCAGTGCGGCTAAACGGTCTGCGGGGTTTACGCCCCGAACCTCAGTTTCCATGTCAGGGTTTACGGTATTGTACGACTGCAGCAGCGACCGTATTGCCTTATACTTTTTAGGTGCAGATACCTGCCATGCCTTCAGCATATTTACGCCCTTGGTCTTTTGCCTTATGTTGCTGAAATCTGCCGAGGCATTACCAAGCCCCATATATAGCTTGCCATCAAACACCTGCGCGTGGCACTGCAGGCAGGTGGGTATTACAATGGCAATGCTATCGGCATTGGTTACTACATTATAGCCATGGTCTACATTGGCGGCTTTCCCTTTTCTGCCCAGGTAATTATCACCTTTGCCATTTGCAAAAATGAAAAAATCATAAGGCACACCGCTCTTTAAAAAATCGCCGGTGATTAAATATTCATAGCCTTTTGCAGAGTCGCCGGCTCTCTGTGCGCTTGCGGGAATGAAGGCCGGCGCCTCGGTATTTTTCCTGTCAAAGGCAACCAGCAGGGCGCAAAAGATAATTAAGGATAGTATTACGGCTATTTTTCTCATTTGTTTAACTATTCCAAATTTACTTAAATAATGACGTATTTATTTGCTTAGTAATGAGTTAGCTATTTCAGTGGGATTATCTTTTTTCTACCCCGTGAAAATATCCGCAAATCTCAGTGTTTTACCCGTATTTAATCCCGGAAATAGGTTTTAGGTTTGCATCAGAGTTCAAAGAGATACTTATCCCACACACCTAAAAAACGAAAACAATGACAGCATTAAATTACCAGGAAGCGCAACTAATGGCAGGCTTCCCCAGCAACATGGTTCCATCGCCACAAGGATGGGTGACAACCGGCATCCACGTCATTAACCTCAACGCCGAAAAAGTAAAGTCGGATGAGGCGCTTAGTACCTACGATGCAAACTTAACCAAGGCCGCAAAGCGGACAGAACAGTTGATAGACGCACTTAACGAAGGCTTGTCGGTTGAAGTGTCTGTTTCTTATATGCGCGTGGAAAAAGATACCATGTTTCATTTTCTGCTGCTGATCAGTGAAGATGATTTTCATTCGCCCAAAATAGTAGCGGCCCGCTTGCTGGCAGAGAAATTTGCTAAAACAGAAGGTTACGATATCAGGTTTGCCTTTGCCATAGAATCAGAAAACAGGATGAGCCATACAATGAGATTTGGCGGATATAAGCTGATGTTTAAAGGTGCGCCAAAATGCAAAATGGAGACCCATTAGTAGTATTGAAGCGCCCGGCTTGGTTATTAAAGGCAATTTCGTAATAAACGGATTATAGCAGTGCAATTTTTAAATTGTGCCGTTCCGTTATATAGCGGGGTGGTTTTAATCTTTTTGGCGCCGGCAGTTTCTTTGCGGGGTTTATTAGTGGTTTTCTGTGGTCGAAGATCTGATTATTTCAAAGGATAAATAATATAATAAGTGGTATGTCGTTAAAGTTAAATTAACAAAACGGCCATGCAATATTATAGGGCCTTTGATTACTTTTGGATAGGGCTTTTCTTCACTAACCATGATTCAATTCTAAATTCAATTTTATGGATTTGCCAATACAAAAAACTAACCACACATCCAGCCGCGAATTGGAGAACCAAATGATATCTCCCATAGGCTGGGTAACTACCACACTTAAGAATAAGAACCTTAATAAAGCCGAGAGCGCACCACAGGAAGACGAGGCATTTATCAATCATAATCTGCCACTGGCAGCAACGAGGGCAGAGCAACTGATAGATGCACTGGACGAGGAGTTGACGATACCGGTGCCAGTATCATATATGCGGATTGAGACCGGCTCATTATTTCATATATTACTGCTGATAAGCAGGGAAGATTTTCTTTCGCCTAAGATACAGGCTGCGCGCCTGCTGGCAGATAAATATGCAAAGACCGATGGCAATTACGACATACGTTTTTCGTTTGCAGTAGAGTCTGAAAACCTGATCAATACTCATTCTAAATTTAACGAGTACAGGCTGATGCACGTAAGAAATTCAGGAGCTGCAACTGAAGAATAAGTAAGAATATCTGGTCATAGAGAGTTTATTAGGGATAACGCATAGCGCGTTATCCTTTTTTGTTCGTTACCTGTATAGAAATAATGTTTTCTTAACCGGGTTACCCACAAAAAGAACGATAAGAGCCCCTGAACACGGCTACAGGCAGATGTTTTATCTATTTTTAAAATTGTGGATATCTTCTTTTTTAAAAAGGAGCGGGTGTGTATTTTTCAAGTAATTTTGATAAAAGTTTTATGGCAAAAATAGCAAGTAATATGGCAGACGATAAATTAAAGGTTTTGAAACTGGCGCTCGACAAGATCGAGAAGGACTATGGGAAAGGATCGGTAATGATGCTGGGAGATAAGCAGAAAGATGTGATGGACGTGATCAGCACAGGCTCTATAGGGCTCGATGTGGCGCTGGGCGTAGGTGGCCTGCCACGTGGCCGTATCATAGAGATATACGGGCCGGAATCTTCAGGTAAAACAACAGTAGCTATACATACTATTGCACAGGCCCAGAAAAAGGGCGGCATTTGTGCTATAATCGACGCAGAACACGCATTCGATGCAAGCTATGCCCGCAAGCTGGGTGTAGATGTGGATAGCCTTATCATTTCGCAGCCGGACTATGGTGAGCAAGGGCTGGAAATAGCCGACCGCCTTATATCGTCTGGCGCGGTAGACGTGGTAGTAATAGACTCTGTAGCGGCGCTGGTGCCAAAGGGAGAGCTGGAAGGTGAAATGGGCGAAAGCAAAATGGGCTTGCAGGCACGCCTGATGAGCCAGGCGCTCAGGAAGCTCACGGCTACCATATCGCGCACAGGCTGCTGCTGTATCTTCATTAACCAGCTGCGTGAGAAGATTGGTGTTATGTTCGGCAACCCGGAGACTACTACAGGTGGCAATGCGCTTAAATTCTACGCGTCTGTTCGTCTGGATATTCGCCGGATCAGCCAGATAAAAGATGGTGATGTAGCCAGCGGTAACCGTACCCGTGTGAAGGTGGTAAAGAACAAGGTAGCGCCGCCATTCAGGCAGGTGGAGTTTGATATAATATTTGGCGAAGGTATCAGCAAGGTAGGCGAAATCATAGATATGGGTGTGGACCTGGGTATACTGCAGAAAAGTGGTTCATGGTTTAGCTACGGCGAAAGCAAAGTGGGCCAGGGGCGCGATGCAGTAAAGCAATTCCTGTTTGATAACCCGGAGATGATGGAAGAAATGGAAGCCCGCATCAGGGAAGCGCTGCAGGTAGTAGCATAGTTTGTATAAATTTTTAATCAGGGATCTGTAATTGATCGTTTGGATATTAACTTCCAACATTAATTATGGATCCCTGGTTGCATTTGAGAGGCCAAATTCCGCATTTGCGATTTAAAATCCTAAATTGCAATCCTAAACCGCAGGTATAATTCTACATTTTTGAATATGATGTCACCGGAGCAGTTCTTCGAACTGATGCTTAAAGAACTGGAAGTGCACACCGAAATGCAGCCCTACTACAAATTTCTGGGTAAAAAGTCTTCGTGGCATTTTCGGCGGAATTATTTTTTGCAAAGGCTGCGCTATATAAAAAAGTACATAATTGACGGCAATACTAATAAGCAGGCGCTATCCATCTGGGACTGTGGCTCGGGTTACGGCACTACCTGCCTTTTCCTGGCTATGAACGGTATCAAAACTTTTGGCACTACCCTGGAGTTTTACTACGATACCGTACAGAAACGAATGGAATACTGGAGCAGGTATGGTGATACATCTTTATTTACCTGCACCTACGAAAACCTGTTCGACAATCAGCCACCGGCAAATAGCTTTGACTGGATAATAGTACAGGACACCCTGCACCACCTGGAGCCTATTGACGATGCGCTGCAAATATTCAACAGTAGTTTGAAAAAAAATGGCAAGATATTGTCTATAGAGGAGAACGGTAACAACCTGATACAACGGCTGAAACTGTATAAATACCGTGGCAACAAGCGCATCATTACCATATGGGATGAGAAGCTGCAAAAAGATATACTCATAGGCAACGAGAACATCCGCAGCCTGGCCACATGGCAGCGCCTTTTTGAAAAGAATCACTTTCGTGTGCAGGACGATAGTGTGCAGTATATCCGGTATTTCCTGCCCGTGTCGTACCGCTTTTCAGCTCCAGAAAAACTATTGGAAAAAGAACAAAGAATACAAACCGGAAAAGGGTTTAAACGAGAGTATTTTTTCTTCGGGCTAAATTTTATTGCAGGAAAAAAATAATACACAATCTGCTAAATGATATTGTTATGAATCGCTTTATTTTGGTAGTTATTTGCTCTATTATTCTTGGCGGTATCATTACCTGTAAAAAAAAGAATAGTAGTGCGCCGGTTCCATTGTGTACCACCTGCAGCACCGCTTTGGTAGCGCACAAAGCCGATAGCACGGGCCTTTATTATTTTTTGCCCACGGCATTTACACCCAACGGGGATGGCATAAACGACCTCTTCCGTGTAGAATATAGTGGACTGAACATAGACAGCTCCAGCCTGACAATATGGGATGCTAAAGGTAAAGGAGTATATACGGGAGGTATCACCCAAAGCTGGAATGGGGTGGATTTCTCAGGTAATAAATGCCCTGCTGGCAAATACAATGTATACATGAAGCTAAAGACGACAAGCGGACAGTCGGTAACGGCATGTACCTGCATCACCATACTTGCATTCAATGGAAGCTGCATTGATACCAAGAGGGTCACGTACTATTTTGAAGATCAGTTAGACCCTGCGAATGGTTTTGTGTACCCTACAAATGAAACGCTTTGTCCGTAACGGAGGTGTTATATCTCCACAGAAGTAAACTCAAATTTTTCCCCGTCGAATAACCCTTTGTCGCTAAGCTTTAGCGATGGTATTACCAGCAACGCCATAAACGATAGCGTCATAAAAGGCGCATGGAGCGCAGTACCCAGCTCCCTGGTTATGTCGTTTAGCTTAGTATATGCTGCCGCTGCATCGTAGCCATTCTCTAACGACATAAGGCCAGCAACAGGCAACGGCATACAAGTAACATCAGCGCTATTCCTTGCAACGGCAAGGCCACCCTGGTGATATATCAAAGCGTTTGCCGCCGCGCAAATAGAGTCATCGTCTACGCCAACCGAAATGATATTATGGCAGTCATGCGCAACAGTAGATGCCAGTGCCCCATGCGTTAACCCGAAATTCTTAATAAACGCTACAGCTACAGGCGCATTGGCATAGCGGTTTATAACGGCGACCTTCAATATGTCACGGTCAGGGTCGCTTACTATATAGGCATCTTCCACCTTTGCCGGCAATTGCAATGCTTTAGTGATCAGTTGCCCTTCTATGGCTTCAATTACTTTTATTACAGGTGCAGCAGATCTTGCTTTGACTTTAAATGCACCGGCATCTTGCTTATGAGCATGAAAATTGTTGATGGGCTTTGCGGTAACATCTGGCAGTAATGATCTGCCTTGCTCCGCTACTAATTGCCCGTTTATGTAGGTCTGCAGTATGTCAAAATTTTCAAGGTTATTTACCACTATAAAGTCTGCCGCATCTTTTTCTCGCAGCAATCCCACAGGCAACTTGTAGTGCAACACGGGATGTACACATGCTGCGCTCAGCACATCGTACAGGTCGTAGCCTTTATTCAGTGAGCGTTTTACAAGGCTATTAATATGATACAACAACAGCTCATCAGGGTGTTTATCATCACTGCAAAACATTACTTTATCCGGGTGTGATCGAAGGAGGTCCGCAAGCGCTTCATAGTTCCTCGCAGCGCTACCTTCACGGATAAGAATGTGCATCCCGGCTTTAATTTTATCAAGCGCCTCATCGAGCGTAAAACATTCATGATCTGTGCTTATGCCAGCAGCAGCATATCTTGCAGCCACGTCGCCTTTCAGCCCGGGTGCATGCCCGTCAATAGGTTTCCCTACACGTTTTGCAGCCTCAATTTTAGCCATCACTTCAGGGTCGTTATGCAGCACACCGGGGTAGTTCATCATTTCGCTCAGGTACCATATATCGGGGCTGCGTAGCAATTCCTCAACGGCGCTGGCATCAAGTGTTGCGCCTGCACTTTCAAAATTTGTAGCCGGTACACAAGATGGCGCACCAAAGAAGAATTTGAACTGCGAAAGCTTGCTGTTGTCTATCATGTACTGCACACCTTTCAAGCCATTTACATTGGCTATCTCATGTGGGTCAGACACTGTGGCTACTGTGCCATGGATCACCGCGATCTGTGCAAACGCAGTGGGTACCAGCATAGAGCTTTCTATGTGTATATGCGCATCTACAAAACCCGGAAGAATGTATTGGTCGGGGGCTGTTTCAATTTCTGTAATGGCAGTAATTATACCTTTTTCTACAGTTATTTCTGCCGGGTAAGTACGTCTTTGAAAAAGGTCTATTAGCTTACCAGAGATGGTAAATGATCGCTCTGTTATTTCAGGTGTAGCTGTTTCCATAGTGAGGTTGATCGTAGGCTTATTGTATCATATTCCCATTGCGCGACATTTCTACCTTCATGTTTATGAGGCCAGCCATAAGCTTGGCGCGCTCTTTGGCCTCATCTGCTTTTTCGCCGGCAAACAGTGTGTCAATATTCTCACCCCATAGCTCCAGCCACCTGTCGAAGTGCTCCTTTTCCAGCTTTATTTTTGAGTCAATATCCACATGTTTTCTCGTAGGGTTGCCGGCATACCCCGGAGTGGTAAACAGTACCATATCCCAAAACTGGTACATAACGGGCAGGTGATGGCCCCAGTTGTCTCCAATGATCTCGTTGAAAATGAACCCGATCTTGTCGTCCTTCTTTACCTTGTCGTAAAACGAATTGATCAGCAGCTCTATATCGCCCCTGTTTTCGATGTCTTTTTTCATAACTGTGCCTGGTCTTATAGAGGGTTAAGGTACTATATATTTGTAAAATATGCCCGTACACGACCATTGCCAGCCAGTTTGTTTTGGCATTAGCAGGTAACTATAGTAATTTTGCACCATGAATGTGCAGGAAGAACATGCGGTGCGCCTATCTCACTTACCTACAGGTACCAAAGCTGTTATCAAAAGCCACGACGAAAGCGATTTCCAGCTCACGTTAATGGAAATGGGCTGCATACCCGGTGAGCCGGTATGGGTGGAAATGATAGCCCCTATGGGCGACCCAATGGCCATACAAATAGCAGGCTATTACCTCAGCATCCGTAAAAAAGATGCAGACCGGATATGGGTAGTTGCGACTGGGGGTAAAAAGTAACCGAATTGTATGTTGTAGAAAATACTTATTTAACATAAAATAGCATTTATGGTTTTAGTACTTAAAGACGGAGCGAACAAAAGGGAAATTGAGGCTATTGAAAAGAAGCTTTCTAAAGGTGCTTCATCGGGATTTAATGCTAAAAAATATAATGGTGTTTTAAAAATTAAGGGTGACGCATTAGAAATTCAAAAACAGCTACGCAGTGAATGGGAGAGAGATTTTAGTTGACACTAATATTATCATTTACTTATTGCAGGGCAACGATACTTTAGAAGAAATTCTGCAAGGCAAGCGTTTGCATGTTTCTTTTATAACTGAACTAGAATTATTTGGTTTGCAATCTGCAACAAACGGGTCTGAATAAAAAATAGAAGCATTGCTACAAGATTGTTTTATCGTGCCGATGGATGATGGCATCAAGCATCAATATAAGATTTTAAGAAAATCACATAAGCTGAAATTAGTAGATTGTCTGATAGCAGCTACTGCTTTGTCTTTAAACATACCAATAATTACAGCGGATAAACAATTTAGTACAATAAAACCTCTAAAATTAATTCAGTACGAAAAATATTAAGCTATCAAGTTTTTGCTCTTTTGAAATTATATGATAGCCCTCGACCTCTCCACCATTCAATTAAAGCTCAAACAATCAGAAGGCAAAACCCTCGTGTTTGACCCCATCCGCAAAAAATGGCTCGTGCTCACACCGGAAGAGCATGTAAGGCAATACATACTTCAATACCTGGTGGAAACCATGCAATATCCCGCATCGCTCCTGGCAGTAGAGAAAACAATAAAGGTGGGTACTTTAAATAAGCGGTTCGATATAGTGGTGTACAGCCGCGAGCATATACCATGGATGCTTGTAGAGTGTAAAGCGCCGGGGGTAGAAGTGACCGAGAAAACCCTGCACCAGCTACTCAGCTACCAGCGCACCGTTCAATGCAGTTACTGGCTACTTACCAATGGCCACCAAACCTTTTGTGCCGATGCCTGCGATGTGCAGCACATACAATGGCTTACATCACTTCCTGCCTATCAGTGATAAATAATGGTCACTGCTGAACAGGCCCAGGGCTTTATTCACCGCATCATCATCTTTCAGGCTTATGGTATAGTAGCCATTGTCGCGAAATAGCAACCGCGCCAGCTGTGCCTTAATCTGCAGCTTAAAGTAATCGTTATTTGCAGGCTTTGATAACTCTTTTAATGCTGCCTTGCGCACATCCGTGCCGAGATTGACAAGATACTTATCTGCTATTTGCGACTGCGCATTGAACGAGGTGCTGAACTCGGCAATGTCCTTAAACTTCAGCTGTTTCCTGTTCTCTATAAAGTAGTCCCATACAGCGGTCTTCAATTCCTGGCTATAGATCATACTTTGCAGCGCAGCAGATAACCGCGATGTGTCGTAAGGAATAAACACATCGGGCTTTATGCCACCACCGCCATATACTACACGGTGGGTAGAGGTATAAAATGGCGTTGTGTCGGCCTGCACAGAATCGCCACGCACAAGCTCCCCCGTCTCAAAGCGCTTTTCAAAGTCCTCCATATAGGCCTCTTTGCCATTGGCAAAAGACCGCTGTATGCAGCGGCCCGATGGTGTGTAGTATTTAGCCACTGTAAGCCGCAGTGCGGCGCCATTGGGCAGGTCGTACTGCTCCTGCACCAAACCCTTACCAAACGACCGCCTGCCAATGATCACGCCCCTGTCCCAGTCCTGCACCGCACCGGAGAGTATTTCGCTGGCCGATGCAGAACCCTCATCAATAAGTATCGCCAGCTTTCCTTTCTCAAACAGCCCCTTGCCCGATGCCCTGTATTCCGTCTTTGCCGTATGAGTGCCCTTGGTATAAACGATGAGCTTATTATCGTCCAGCAGGTCATCAGCTATAGACGTGGCCGCATCGAGATAGCCACCGGGATTATCGCGCAGGTCTATGATCAGCTGCTGTGCACCCTGCGATTGCAGCTTCTTCAGCGCCGCACTAAATTCATCGTAAGTAGTAGCTGTAAATCGGTTGATCTTAATAAAGCCTGTAGCCGCATTGAGCATTATACTTGCTTCTACGCTATAGGTAGGTATAATATCGCGGGTGATGGGTATTTGCTTTATACCACTACCGATTGATTGCTTCAAGGTAACAGATACATTGCTGTGCTGCTTACCCTTTAGCAAGTGTACTATGCTGTCAGCGGTTATGCTTACCCCCGCCACCAGTTTATTATCCACCTTTATCACCTGGTCGCCTATCTCTATACCCGCATGATTGGCAGGGCCATTATCTATCACGCCTGTTACCGCAAGAGTATCCCTCACTACAGAGAACTCTACGCCAATACCAGAGAACCCGCCATCAAGGTCATCATTTACACTTTGCAATTCATCGGCAGGGATGTATACCGTATGCGGGTCTAGCGACTTAAGAATACCTGAGATAGCGTCTTTGTAAAGCTGATTGGTATTTACCGTATCTACATATTTTTCGTTCACCAGGTCTATAAGCTCCTCCAACTTATCATTCTGGCGAATGACCGTAACTATGTTGCGTTTATTGCGCAGCGTATCGCGCAGATTAAACCCTATGATGATGCCAACGACCAGTACTACCGAGAAAAAAAGTGGGGTCCATACGTCTCGTCTATCCCTTTTATTTACGTCCATTTTCAGAAAACTGCTTATAAAGGTACAGCAATGGCATTATGGAAAAGCAAAACAGGCAGACAGGGAAGAATTATAAAAGGGAATGCATGCTTAGTAGTCAAGCGCCAGCCTGATACCGAGGTTCCACTGACTTGTGCCCGGTGTAACCCGGCTGCGGTATACAGAGCGGCATATAACATCGTCATCATAGTAAGAGCCACCGCGCACTACCTTTTTCTCACCTTTCTCCGGGCCTTTAGGGTTTACAGCGTCTATGGTACCTTTATAGTAGTCGTCCTGGTACCAGTCCTCGCACCACTCCGCTACATTGCCCGACATATCGAAGATGCTAAGCTCGTTAGCTTTCTTCTGCCCTATAGGGTGGGTGGTAGTATTAGGGCGGCCATACCATGCCACTTCTGTTATCTTGTCGCTGCCGGCATACTTGTTTTTCTCAGTATACTTACCGCCACGCGCCGCATACTCCCACTCTGCTTCGGTAGGCAGGCGGTATTTTTTACCGGTCTTGTCGTTCAGCTTTTTTATGAATGCCTGCGCATCGTCCCAACTCAGCTTTACCACAGGGCAGTTATCACAGTCTTTATTGCCATAATTAACGCCTATATATGCCGGCGGATAAACACCCATCAGCGATTTATACTGTGCATTCGTCACTTCAAATTTGCCTATATAGTAGCTGCCCACATTCACCCGGTGCAGGGGTTTTTCGTTGTCATATTCAGGCGCCAGGTATTCATGGTCGTCGCAGCCCATAAAATAATTGCCGCCCTTTACAAATACCATTTGAATGTTCGCATACTCCTGGCAAAATGAAGGAAGGCTTAATAAAACCAATATCACAAACAGCGCTGCTTTTTTCATAAAACTCAAAACCGGATTTTATACATTTATTACAGATACGATTGGCGAATATACAAATTATAGGTAGCAAACCTATGCTGTGAAGACGTTAAAAAATAAGGCAAAATCAGAAATTAAGATTGCAAAGGCTATAGTTTAAAATCATCATACACTTCTTTAAGGTCTGAAAGAAAAAGAGGGTCTCGTACAGCCAATCTCATCTGTGCCATTTTATCCGTGTTCGCTGGCGGTATAGTATCAACCGTTACCCACACCTCTTTATTCTTAAAAGTATCGGGCAATGTGATGATAACCTGTGTATCGGTTACTTTAAATAATTTGCTGTAGGTCATAAATTTTATTAGAAATAAATCAAATTATGCTTAATGGAATAATAGGTTAATTAAGAATACGAGTTTGCCGAAACAATAAGTTCATTAATTTTCTTATGTCTATATTCAATAAAATCCATAACTCCATCAATGTTACCCACAATTGTAGGCTCAGGAAAATTATTAATATCCCATTCTTCGTTTATGTTGTCAAGATTAAATTGTAAATTATGTGGAAGCCGTACGCAGACTTTCTCGTAATATTTTTCTACTATTTGGATTAATAGTTTTCTGAGATTACTTGTGTGATCAGTTGGCTTGAGTAAAGTGTTTGGGATCCAAATTGTATTAACGCAACTAGTATAAAGCCCCGCAAATAGATTCTTTTCATCAGATTTATTAAATCCTTTTAATTCATAATTATTCCGTGATTTATAATCTTTGTGGTCGACAATGTGCGCAAGGGAATAGTTATTAGGATTTGTTCTGTTATACTTGGTACCCCTCAAAACATATGACCAAATTTCCTTTGGAAATGAATTGTCGTCAAGTAATAAGCAGTTACCACCTTTTGCAGTTTTGGGATTGATTCCAAAACTTGAGATTTCTTTTGTTCCAGAATGTCTACGAATCCCAGGAAATGCAACTGGAGAGTCTTTCCATAAATAAATTTCGGGATTGATCCCTAGCTTTTTAAACTGAACCGACCATTCAGATAAATTTCTATTATTGTCATCGACAATTATCTTTACAATATCAGGCGAAATAATTTTTATATATGGCAGCAAAATCCTTGCGAATAAAATTTCTTCCTCATTGCTTGGAGTTTTCCAATCAGGCCATTTTTTCTGCTTTTTTAACTTAGTTTCAGACATTGTAGAAATAGTATCAAGTTCCATATGCTTATCTCAAATTTTCTTAAAGCAAAAGAGCGAAAGCCACATCGCTCTACGCTCTGTTTCTTTCGCTCTCATCTTAAAGTGCGGCAGAGGAGATTCGAACTCCCACGCCCATGACAGGCGCTACCACCTCAAAGTAGTGCGTCTACCAATTTCGCCACCGCCGCATTGAGGGGATGCAAAAGTATAAAGAAAAAGCCTAAATCCCTAAAAGGGTCTTCCCTCATTTTTTGAGTCGGTTCCACGGAACCCACTCGCATTAGTACTCCCTACATTTGTAAAAGAAAAATACACATCGCCATGCAAAGACTGAACTAGGAAGGCTTCTATAATAATTACGTAGAAACCACGTCAGCACACCTTTTTCTGGTGTCAGACGTGGTTTTGTTAAGTGTATTAAAAATATGATGAAAAAACATGTAGGAGCAATCCCTTGCGGTTGCCCCGCTCAATGCCGGACAAAGACCCGGAAAACTATTATTCACCCAATTTGTATTGCATCTCCCGTGATAAATAATATTATAGATAATTTACTTATCATTTTTATAAATAGCAGAGCATCAGAGCACATGAAAAATATACCCGACTCCTCCCCGAAAAGAGACCTGAAACCCGCTACAGGCAAGGGTTTTGAAAATATAAAAACAAAGATAAAATTAATTTATGCAAAGAAACGATCCCTTGGCGAGCTTAAAAACTAGACACGAAAAATTGCGCCTCTTCGCGAAACTTTCTCATGGCATCAGAGCACATGAAAAATATACCCGACTCCTCCCCGAAAAACGACCTCAAAACCTTGCCCATACTGCGTTTGATTTTTCATATCATAAAAATATACTGCTATCAAAAAAGTAGAATCTGGGCACCATCGCTTACAACTGCTATGCAGTATCCCCCCTTGAGCATAGCATTGTGCGTTGGCGAAGGGGGGCAAGGGGGATGTTCTTCAAAATGAGGGTACCCGCTCCCCCAAAATCACACATAAACCCGCTACTGGTACCACTCTTATTTTTCCACTATTAAAATAAATAATAAATACATATAAAGAACTAAGCAACCACCTATCTCCGTAGAAACACGTAGACAAAATACCAACTTCCCCTCATATAGCGATCCGGTAAATGTGGTGAACTTTGCATTCATAAATTCATTGTTCAGCCAAATCACATTTATATGAAAAAGTATGCGTTAATGATCGCCCTTCTGGTTTCCCTGCATAGCCTCGGCCAGTCGTGGCAAGCCACCCACCTTACATCGGTAACCTACTTGCCCATAGTTATGGAAAACCATAATGGCACACTCTATGCCACCGTGTTCAACTCCGTTACCGCAACCCTGAACAAACTAAATGCCGACAATGCCAGCTGGACCACCATATCCACAGGTGCAGATATCACCGTGCCCCGGTTCATGAAAAGCGCCGGCAGCAAAATGTACATGACAACGGTCAACTCCGGCGTGTACTCCATGGTGTACCATACTACCGATGGCTCCAGCTTTACGCTCGATACTGTGGGTCTGCCACATTCCTTTGGTGGCGTCACGCTCATCACCCGGATACAGTATTATAAAGGCAAAGTAATTGTAGCTATGTCGGGCAATGGCTACTACCTCAAAGACACTGCCGATGCCGCATGGCACAGCATAAACTGTCCTACTGCCTTTAATGCCCCGTCCGATCCGCTCACTTATTTTAACGACACCCTGTATGCCTACGACAATAGCGGCGCAGACATCTTTTATGTATCAGGCGATTGGGGTATGAACTGGACAGCGCGCACCACCAACCTCCCCACCGACTACAGCTGCAACCTGCTGGTAGCCGATGAGGTAACAGGCAGGCTATATGCCGCAGGCGCATGGAGCAGCGCTGCAATGTATGGACTGAAATACTCCGACGACCACGGCGTCACATGGACCACCTCAACCGCTGCCGCACCATTTATGTCGCTCAACTATATGCACTCACAACAGCATATCACCGCCATCTACGCTCACGACCCCACAGTATACCTCGCCCTCGAAAACAACGCCGACAACACAGCGCCCGATATCATAGGCTCTACCTCTGGCCTCGCCAATCTTGCCTACGACACCGTTGGGTTGCCTGCCGCAGGCGGCGCTGCCAACGGCTTTAACTTCCTCATGTACCAGGGCAAACTGGCATTAGCGCTCAATGTGATAGATGTGTATCTGAAAGGTGTACCTAACTATATAAATGAACCAATGGCTCAAAAGAATAATTTTTCCCTTTACCCAAACCCATGCACAGACCGCCTCATCATCAGCTCAAAGAACAATGCCACACCGTCTGAAATAAAAATATTGGACTGCACCGGCAAAGTAGTGCGCACACTTACCGGCGATACAAAGCAAATAGACGTCACCCGCCTGCCAGCAGGCACGTATCTCGTTACATTTGTTTACGACGGTAAAGCGAGTGAGATACAGCAGTTTGTGAAAGAGTAGCAGGGACTTTGAAGATATAGAGAAATGCAAGTTTACGACTTGCATTTTTTGTATTTTGCAACGGCTGTAGGTACGAAGCCTTCTGTTTATTGAGAGATTAAAATCTTGCCATCGCTGAAACTTTAACCATCATGGGAACACTGTTTGCTCACTTCAATTTTCTATTCGTTTCTTTGTTTTATCGTTTAATATCATATTTTTGGCATAATTTTGTTTAATATTCTTATATGAATACCACCATACCAAATACACAAATTCAAAAAAGGGCTGAGTGGTTCGACAACCTGATCGCTACGTTACGTACTCACGAATTACAGCTTGAAACCAATACTGCCCCCGCTGAATTAGTTGAATTCTATAAAAATTTGATGGGCAATAATATAGACGAATTATTAAAAACAAATAAAGCGTTAACTCAGCAACATTTTGTTAGCAAAATAATTCTTGAATTCTTAAAATTGTTAGACAAAACTTTACCTAGAAAACTGGCATTTGATTTCAATGATTCTGAAGTTTTAGTTTGGGCTGAGATTGATGATAATAATGATCAGCAGGAAAAGCTCATAGTTCGGGCTGAATCAAAAATAAACGCTTTATTCCACGCCTACGGTTTTGATATGGAAACAATGATTGTCGAAGAAAGTGACAATCTCCCAATTCCTAATCATTATAAGGTATTCAAATCTTAGTTCTCCTTTGGCAAATTTCGAAGAACACATTACTCAATGTAAAAGCAATCTTGCTTTTTTGTCGTGTGTGAATCAACAAATAAAAAATTATCTTGATTGGCAGGTAACGGTGTGTTTTTATACAGCATTACATTTGGCCAATGCTCATTTAAGTAAACATGGCCTGCAATATCGCAAACACCACGACGTGAATTATGCTTTAAACCCCGATGTTGCTATATCTGTTTCAAAACTACCCCACGATGAATATGATTCATACATTGCATTACAACGATTAAGTAGGCGTAGCAGATATCTTGTTAATGAGAAGGATATGGAAAGCAGCGCAGCCTTTCTTACTTACGATAAACATGTAGCTAAAGCAATCCGACATCTCGATAAACTAATAACTTATTTTGCTTCTACCTATAAACTGGATTTAAAACCAATTGACTTTTCTTGTGCAGATCTGAAAAAAACTGAAGGACTTAGGTTCTTTATAATAAAGTAATACCCATGGTTAAAATTTGGGTTAATAACGCGTATAGAGATGACTACTGTACTTGCTTTGTTTAAATAATTGCTACCTCCTCAGTATTATTCTAAACGTAGTCCCCCTCCCCACCTCAGACTGCTTCACGAACAGTGAGCCGTGATGGTACTTCTCTATAATGCGGCGGGAGAGCGATAGGCCCAGTCCCCAGCCGCGTTTCTTAGTAGTAAAGCCAGGGGTAAATACACGCTTTACCTGGTGCCCCGGTATGCCCTTGCCATTGTCCTGTACGTCTACCCATACCTGCTGGGGTGTATTGGTTACCGTAATGTCTATCTTGCCTTCGCCGGCCATAGCGTCCAGTGCATTGCGTATCAGGTTTTCCATCACCCAGTCAAATATGGGTCCGCTTATATTCACGGGTATTTCTGCCTCTGTGTTGTGCAGGGAGATGATCACTTTCTTGGGTGCGCGCTTCTGCATGTATTCTACTATGCCCTCCAGGCGCAATACCAGGTTTTCTTCTTCCAGCTGCGGTGCGCTGCCTACCTTGCTAAACCGGTCTGCAACCAGCTTTAGCCTGTCCAGGTCTTTCTGCATTTCTATGGCAGCTTCGCTATTGGGGTCTTCCTCCCGCAGCAGTTCCAGCCACCCCTCTATAGAGCTCAGTGGCGTACCCAGCTGGTGCGCCGTCTCTTTCGACAGGCCTACCCACACCTGGTTTTGCAGGCTGCGGTTGGCTGCGCTCAGGGCTATAACCACCACCGCCAAAAACAGCATGATAATACCCAGCTGCACATAAGGGAAATACCTCAGCTGCGTCAGCAGGTACGACTCGCCATAATACACATAGTTCTTGCCCGTACCATAGTCGGCAGGTATAGGCGGGTGCAGCCGCTTAAACTCTTCCAGTTTTTCCACAACCACCCTTCCGGGACTGATAGCATGTACTGTGTCAATATTTTTAGAATCTATAATGCGTATCTTCTCATCAGTAACTATAAGCGGTATGGTGGTATTCTGGGTAATGATGGTGCTGGCAAATGCAGTTTCCTGGTCGTTTTTAGAGGTTACCAGTGTTTTTAGGGCGGCGGCAAGCTCCTCTACCTTTTTCTTTTCCTCATCGGCCAGTTTACCGGCCAGTTGGTTAGTATAATACAGCGAGGCGCCTACAATAAAGACGGCAATAAGTGCCAGATATGTTTTCCAATTTAAATATTGCCGCATAGTTCGCCCTCCGAATAACGATGGAAAGGTAAAAATATTATGATTTTGAAGGAATTACTATTATTTTTGCGACGGAAATTAACAATATTCATGGATAGCCAACATAACAACAAGGGACAAGAGATCGATAACCCGGCAGACATTGAGCTTAATAAGCCCTCCAAATCGCGCTTTTTATTCTTACTTAGTTTCTTCGGCTTTTTCATTTTTGCATGGGCAGGGTGCTACAATCTTTATGAGCATAAGTATCAGAAGAATGACAACATGACTGTTCCTGATAATACCCTTTACGAACCTAAGTATAAATAATCAGTAGCTCCCCGCTATGATCGAGTGCCATAAGGATACTGCTGTTGTAATATTAAGCTACAATGGCACTAAATGGCATGAGTTATTTTTGCCCAAAATAGTAGAAGAAGCACATACCGGCTATGAAGTAATAGTCGTTGACAACGCATCTACCGACGATACGCTGCAATACGTACAAGAGAACTTCCCCTCGATAAAGACCCTGCAAATAGCGGTTAACTTTGGCTTTGCCAATGGCTATTACGAGGCGCTGAAGCAAATAACGGCGAAATACTACATACTGCTCAGTGCCGACTTTGAGGTGACCGAAGGATGGTTCCCGCCGCTGCACGAAGCTATGGAGCGAGACGAAATGCTGGCCGCCTGCCAGCCCAAAATACGCTACTGGCGCAATAAGGAGTGCTTTGAATATGCAGGTGCAGGCGGCGGCTTCATGGATAAGTTTGGCTACATGTTTTGTCGCGGCCGCATCTTCTTCGACCTTGAGGAAGACAAAGGCCAGTACAACGATAATGTAGAAGTATTTTGGGCCTCCGGCGGGTGCCTGGTGGTGCGTGCCGATATCTACCATAAATTAGGTGGCCTGGACAACGATCTGTATGCACATATGGAAGAAATAGACCTCTGCTGGCGCATAAAGAATGCAGGCTATAAGATAGGCTACATCTCTAAATCGTTAGTATACCACGTGGGTGGCAGCGTTATCAGCTACGGAAGCCCGCAGAAGCTATACTATAACTTCCGCAATAACCTGGTGCTGCTCACGAAGAATGAGAAGGGCGCAAAGTTGCTGTGGCTGTTCCCGCTGCGGCTGTTGCTCGATGGCCTGGCCGGGGCACGGTTGTTCTTTACCGGCAACTTTAAGCAGACCTTTACCATAATGAAGGCGCACTTCCATTTCTACCGCGACATAGGTAAATGGCTGGGCAAGCGCCGCGAGAATAAGAAGTTTATAACCGTGCGCAACGAGGTAGGCATCTACACCCGCAGCATTGTATGGGACTACTTTCTGCTGCGCCGCAAGAAGTTTACCGACCTGCGCTGGGCGCCAAAAAAGCTGGACTGATTTTTTAGTACACAATCAGGCAAAGCTTTATCTTTATAACGATTATTGCAACATACCGGCTTATCAGCTAATGAGCTAATCCACAAATCAGCTAATCAGGAAAATATGGCACTCTTCGCACAACTTGGGAATTATAAGAATTTCGGGCTTTTTGTAATGCGCGTGGGCGTAGGGGTAATGCTGTTTATGCACGGCCTGCCAAAGCTTACTGGTGGCCCGGCAAAGTGGGAGGCGCTGGGCCATAGCATGGCCAACCTGCACATTACAGTGGTGCCGGTTTTCTGGGGCTTTATGTCGGCGATCACTGAGTGCATAGGTGGCTTGTTTTGTGTGCTGGGGTTATGGTTTAGGCTGGTGAGCATATTGATGGTGATCAATTTCATAGTTGCCATTGTGAAACTGAATATGGGTGGCAGCACTATTATGGAATCTGCCGAAGCGATAGAGCTATGCTTCGTTTTCTTTGGCTTTATATTTCTTGGCGCAGGCGCTTATTCTGTTGACAAGAGCTAACCTCTTTAATGGTTATTGTAAATGATCAATGGTTAACGCTGCATTTTGGAATAGCCATGCTTGTTGTCCGTGCATAATGAAATACGCCCGCACCTATTAGAGTACGAGCGTAGATAACAAAACTTATCTTTTATATCTTCATGGTAGCTGCATAAAAATTCCATGCCAAAGGGCAATGTGACTATTAGAAATAACAGGCCTTACGGGTTTCTTAGCTTACATCGCAGGGTAGTTTAGTGGTCATATTATTAAATGTCGGGCACCGCGTTCTTTGTACGAAGGGGCAATGCTAGAGGCAGATGGCCCTTACGATTTCTGTAAGCTTTTCCAGCAGGTCGAGGCTGTGGTTAAACGCCTGCGCTAACCTTTTCTGTAGTGAGTTGTTTATAAGAGGGTACATGAGTCTTAATGATCTTTTCTATGATCTCTGCAGTTATATCGGGATAGTTGACTTGAATGCGCTGTCCGTTTTCCAGCCACTCGCGGATGGTGCCGTAATACTTTTCATCCAGCGTCTTTATTACGGTAGCACCCATGGCTGCGGCGCCGGCGGCATTACAATGCTGCTCATACTGGGTGAGCATAGGTATCACCAATACCTTTTTGCCCAGGTACATAGCCTCGGCCGGGCCTTCAAAGCCAGCGCCGCATAGTACACCTGTGCTCTTTGCCATACTTTCTATAAATGCCCGGTTATCAATTTTGGTTACAGAGACATTGCCTGATATAAATGGCGCTTTGTTATGCTTGGAAAATACTTCCCACCTGGCATTATTAAATTGTGAGAGGTGCTTTACAATTGTGGCATCGTCGTAAGCCGGGAGGTATACGGTATAGTGCCCTTCATCGACCGGTATTATCTCACGGATCTCTTTGCGGATAACCGGGGTAAATATATTTTCCCCGAAGGCTTTAAAGTGAAAGCCATAGGCTGCGGTAACGGGGGCATAGCGCTGTAGTACCAGCTTGCCCATAGGGTCGCCGGCATCGGGCTTTGGGGCATTTTTGTGGAGCACGGCGCACTGGTGGCTTACGGATATACATGGCAAGTTCTTGCGTTTACATGCCCATGCAGAAACCGGCTCGAAATCGTTGATGACCAGGTCGTAATCCTCTACCGGGAATTCTTTAATGTCTTTGAGCAGGCGGAATAGCTTCAGTTTTTTGGCTGTGTCTATAATGTCTACACCACCGCTTTTGCCGAAGATGAAGCTCATGCCATACATGCGGAACTTAACCGGGAAGGGCACATCTACATCGGCCTGTATGCCGCTTATCAGCACATCTACATCACCGTACTTTGCCAGTTCGGGATACACATCTCTTGCCCTGCTCAGGTGGCCGTTACCGGTTCCCTGTATGCCAAATAATATTTTCAAATTGCGGTTAGTTTAAAACTCATGATCTTCGACTCTATGCTGCTTCTATAGCTGCGCCCAGGTTTTCTTCTTCAGTGTTCAGTTCGCTGCCTTTGTTGGGTTTCATGTTAAGCTCTAGCATCAGGCTGGCCATCATAGCTTTGGCAGATTCTTTGCCTTGCTTCTTTTTGTTGATGTCTATGGCCTGCGCCACGAGGTCTTCATTGTAGTTGTATATCGACCACTTAGAATCGGAATATTCAAGGGCTGTAAGGTTTTCTATCCAGTCGCCGGAGTTCATGTAGGTGATGTGGCCGTGCCGGGTATTCACATCCTTTATTTCCGGGTGGTGTATGTGGCCGCAAATCACATAGTCGTAACTATTTTCAGCGGCTATGTCACAAACGGTATCCTCGAAATTATTGATGAACTTAACTGCACCCTTTACACTATTCTTTACTTTTTTGGAAAGGGATATGTTGCCACGCCCCATTTTGCGGGAGATGTAATTTACGAAGCTATTGATGAGGATAAGCATATCATAGCCAATGGCGCCCAGCTTGGCGAGCCACCTGCTATGCTGCATCACCACATCGAAAACGTCTCCATGAAATATCCACACGCGTGAATTGTCGATCTTGAGGGACAGCTTATTGGTTATCTTGAGTGACCCGAGCTGGAACCCTTTGAAACGCCGGAGCATCTCATCGTGGTTGCCGGGAATGTAGTATACGGGGGTGTCTTTGGCTATGAGGCCTATGAGGTGCTTTACCACCATCATATGGGTTGCGGGCCAGTACCGTTTGCTGAACTGCCAGACGTCGATAATGTCGCCGTTAAGAACTACCGCCTTGGGTTTGATACTTTTAAGATACCTGAGGAGTTCGGTTGCGTGGCATCCGTAAGTGCCCAGGTGTATATCTGAAAGCACCACAATGTCCACCTCTCTTTTTGCCATTTATTCCCTTCGACGAAGCATTTGGTTACACAAAGGGACAACTTTAATATGAAAAGATGGTTATTCGATTGTTAATTTAATATGAATTAACAGGCATTGGCTTAAAACTCAAAGCCCTCCCGTAAGACTACGGAAAGGCCCATTTAACTCAAACAGAGTTCAAATGTGTTGCATATTAATTTAGTTGTAGTTTACTGTTACCGGTACGCCTGTTGCGTTAGTGTAGGTGCCAGCAGTTTGTGCTGCGGCTACGTTAAGCGTTGCACCTACAGTAAGTGTTTGTGCGCCACCTGAGCTTAGAAGGCCTGTGCCTGATGGGCTGCTGGTAAAGTTAGTAACGTTCATGTTATGAGTAGATCCGTCTGTTATTACTACGGTACCAGGTAAGGTGATGATGTAAGAGTAGTTGCCCTGGCCTGTTACGTTAAAGCTTGCAGCAGTTACGGTACCTGTAGTAGCTGGAAGAGTAACACCACCTGCACCACCTGTAGTACGAGTACCAGCCGGAGCAAGAACTGTAGTACCAGCCAGTGTAGCAGAAACGGCTACGTTACCGAAGTTCATATCTACTGTCTTAGAGATAGCGATAGGAGTGATGATTGTTGCAGAGGCAGAAGCTGTTGCTGTAGCCTGTGCGAAAGAAGCGTTAGCGCCTGTGATGATGATTGCTGCTGTTGCGAAGAATTTTGCGATGTTTTTCATTTTGTTTGTTTTTAGAAGTTTGAGTGAGTTTGTTTATCGTTGTTTGATAGGTATATTACCAACGACGTGCCAAACTATTAACTAATTGATTTTCAATTGATTATTAACTTGGCACAATATCAATTATTCCATATCAAGGACATAGGTTCTATAAAATGGATTATTCCATAAAATGATCGCCAGGAAGAGGTGTGAGCTTAGGCTTTTGTGCTTTCATGAACTTGCCTATTTATAATTGCTATGCTATAAATATGTGATCCTTTCAGAATCATGACATGCTTACACATGGACTTTAGAACTATGTTCGCGCGTTGCAAACGCGCCGCCGGTGCATCCGCGAAACATTCGTGGACGAGAGAATTGGAAGGCTTGCCTAGCTTGGCTTTAAGGCCTGTTTTCGGGGAGGAGTAGGCCTTGTGTTGAAGAATATCCCTCTTGCCTCCTTCGCTAACGCACAAGGCTGTGCTCAAGGGGGAATGTTGTAGTGCATTTATAAGGTGTGGCACCCTGACCGTACTTTTTTGATAGCGATTCATTTTTCTTGTATGAAAGTTGGAAGGCTTGCCTAGCTTGATTTTAAGGCTTGTTTTCGGGGAGGAGTAGGCCTTGTTTTGAAGAATACCCTCCTTACTCTCTTCGCTAACGCACAAGGCTGTGCTCAAGAGGGAATGTTGTAGTGCATTTATAAGGTGTGGTACCCTGACCGTACTTTTTTGATAGCGATTCATTTTTCTTGTATGAAAGTTGGAAGGCTTGCCTAGCTTGATTTTAAGGCCTGTTTTCGGGGAGGAGTAGGCCTTGTTTTGAAGAATACCCCCCTTACTCTCTTCGCTAACGCACAAGGCTGTGCTCAAGAGGGAATGCTGTGGCGCATTTATAAGGTGCGGAGCACTGATCGTACTTTTTTGATGGTGGTTCATTTTTCTTGTATGAAAATTGGAAGGCTTGCCTAGTATGGTTTTGGGGCCTGTTTTCGGGGAGGAGGAGGCCATATTTTTTTGTGCTATCGCGCTGTGAAAGACAGTGTATAGTTGCAGTGTGTGATATTTGAATCATGTAAACGAAATTTTATATAGTATCGCATTAAGTATAAAGTTAGGGTGGATAAATGCGAGTGTTATCGTGTGTGAGCGATGTCGGGTTTCGGCACACCGTACGGCTTCTATTTTTTTGCAACAACTGAAAACCGATATTTGAGATTGCTCTAAAACACAAAAAACGCTGCTCCACGCAGCGTTTTTTAGATTGGGGTTGAAAATGGTTATTAGAGGTCAATCTGATTAGTTGTAGTTAACTGTTACCGGTACACCTGTAGCGTTGGTGTAGGTACCGGCTGTTTGTGCTGCTGCTACGTTGAGGGTTGCACCTACAGTAAGTGTTTGAGCGCCGCCTGAGCTTAAAAGGCCGGTTCCTGATGGGCTGCTGGTAAAGTTGGTCACGTTCATGTTGTGTGAAGCGCCGTCTGTTATTGCTACGGTACCGGGTAATGTGATGATGTAAGAGTAGTTGCCCTGGCCTGTAACGTTAAAGCTTGCAGCAGTTACGGTACCTGTAGTAGCCGGCAGTGTAACACCACCTGCACCACCTGTGGTACGAGTGCCAGCCGGAGCAAGAACTGTAGTACCAGCCAGTGTAGCCGAAACCGCTACGTTACCGAAGTTCATATCTACCGTTTTAGAGATGGCGATAGGAGTGATGATGGTAGCAGAGGCAGAAGCTGTTGCTGTAGCCTGGGCGAAAGATGCGTTAGTGCCAGTGATGATGATTGCTGCTGTTGCGAAGAATTTTACGATGTTTTTCATTTGTTTGTTTTTTAGAAGTTTGAGTTGAGTTTGTTTGTTTCGTTGTTTGATAGGTATATAACCAACGACGTGCCAAACTATTAACTTGCTGAAAATCAATCACTTATTTTTTTACATGATTGCAAATATTCCATTTATTGGACAATTTTTCTTTAAAAAGGAATTAATCTATAATATAGATCAGATAAATAAGAAAAGCGTGGCTATGGGAACAATTTTTATAAGATATTAGATTGAAGCATTATCAGTAATTTTATAACCTGAAAGTCATTAAGTTATGTTACCGAAACAAACCAAAGCATCGTTATTAATAGCCGAAGACGAAGAGAGCCTTCGTGAAGGGCTGAAACTGAACCTGGAACTGGAAGGATATGAAGTGACGACGGTAGATAACGGGCCAGGAGTGATAAAAATGGTGAAAAATGAATATTTTGATCTTATAGTATTAGATATAATGCTGCCCGATATGGATGGCATCACCGTATGTGAGACCATAAGGATGCAGCATAACGATGTGCCGATATTGTTCTTGTCGGCCCGGAACAGTGGAGCAGACCGTGTGCTGGGACTGAAAAAGGGTGGGGATGACTACCTGACCAAGCCCTTTAACCTGGAAGAGCTGCTGCTGCGCGTAGATAAGCTGGTAACCAAGAATAAGAAGATAAAAGAACCGCAAACTGTAGGTGATACCTATGAATTTGACGGATGCAAAATAGACTTTGCCGCGCATGAATGTGTGGACAAGAATAAAAAGACGCAGGAGCTGAGCAAGAAAGAAGCAGCACTGCTAAAACTGCTGATAGAGCATGAGGGTGAAGTAGTATCTCGTGAGCAGATATTGCAGATAGTATGGGGCTATAACGTATACCCTACTACACGCACCATAGATAACTTTATCCTGAACTTCCGTAAATTCTTTGAAAAGGATAGCCGTAACCCTAAGCACTTCCATTCGATACGTGGGATAGGGTATAAGTTTACGAAGTAACAAAAAGCGACAACAATTTACATTGCCACTGCCTCAAACTGCTTGCTAAGCGTGCAGCTGTCGGGATGATAAATGTGCTGTATGCTATCGCAGGTAAACCTGGCTTCGTTGTAATGATCGTAGTACATGGAACCTGCCCTGTAAATTGTGTCCTGGTTGTTTACGTGGCATGTGCATACATACTCATACCTTCCTTTACACCCATGCGCAATCATAGCAAAAAGCAGTAAGGCGGCATACCCGTGTAGTTTCATATACCGAAGATAGGAAGTACTTTTTATTTTAGGCTCTTACCCCTAAACACAAGGGAGTAATTTTCCCGAATGTGTAACTATTTTCAAGACAATAAACAATAGCTTTAATACTACAATCTTTTTTGCTGATCATGTAAAAGCGCCTTATTGAAACTGCCTGTATCCCTTTTATTGGTTTTACCACTTTTTGTTGCGTGGGGCTTTAGTTCTTGCCATACTTCCCGCCCGAGGGAGGGGAGCTATTATATTTATGTGAAGACAAGCAGGAATGCTAAGCTCATTTACCGCAAGGAATATGATGGGCTTGTGTGGCGGAGGGGCGTATACAAATTGCGTGAGGATTCGGTAATGAATGTAAGAGGAAAGCAGGCACTGATAGCGGTGCCTGACAGTGATGTGGCAGTGCCGGTAACAGTGCGCAGGAATGGTAAGGAAGGTACGGTGTATATACAGCCCATACATGATTTCTTTATAAAGCCGGATGATAAAAAGTACACCTTTCCACGTAAGGTGTTTGTGGATATCAATGATTCCGGTAGGGCATTTTACCGATATAGACGCAGCACCCTACTGGTGCAACAAAACGCTGTGCCAAAGTGGAGTATGGACTTTACCCCTCCTATAATTAACGGGTTTGGGTATGGGCTGAAGGACATGGCCGCCATAAGCATAGTGGGGTCTTGTATTGCGCTCAATCGTAATTACGGACGAGGGCGGTCGGTATCGTTTGAGGTGGGCGGTATCTTGCCTATGCCAAAATCAGGCCCTAGTGAAATTACGGCATACACTCCTTACAAATACAATAAGATCAGTGGGTGGTTTGTGAGTGTGAAAGAGATATGGACACTAGCCAGATGTGAACTGGGTTGTGGCGCGTATTTTGGCGGCCACTATAGCAAAAGCTATTATAACACGTTGTACAGCGATGGAGATTCATTAGGATATTCGAGAAACGGTTATGGCATTGGTTTATGCGCGTCGGCATATTTTCGCATTACGAGCTACTTAGCTATAGGTGGTGAGTTTCAGCCGCAGCTTATTTCCATTGATAGGTCGGTATCTCTGGGTTTTGAGTCGGCATATGATTTTGGTTTTAAATTACGGGTGGGGAGGCGACGAGGTGCGGGTAGGGATAGGATGCATTATTAGTAGGGGCTTTGCGTTGCGAGTGGAGACCTTTGCGAGTGATAACCTTCGCGAGTGGAGACGCAATGCATTGCGTCTCTACCAGGCGAGGTCGGGGTCGTTGCTTTCGTTTTTAACCTTGTTGTCTATACGGCTTTGTATCTTTTGCAACTGGCGGTCGTAGACGAGGCGGGCTATTTTATGGGCAACGTGTTCGTCATTAAGTATTGCTGTTAGCTTTTTCTCTGAAATATCGAGGCGGTACATTGCCTGGAAGAATGTCTCCGGGCCGCGCTCCAGCAGTAGTACTACTTTATCGGCGAGTACTTTTAGTATTGCATCCTCATACAGCGTTTCGGGTAACTGGATATCCCAGTCGCCCTTTAGTGCTGATGCTGTTTCTTCTAAAATGTTGCCTTTGATCATAACTATCCTAAGATGGTGTTCAACTCTTAGAACATCTTTATTTTGTCCAATATCATATCCTTAACACTGGCAAGCGATATACGTTCTTGCGTCATGCTGTCGCGATAGCGGATGGTTACGGTCTGGTCTTCTTTGGTCTGGTGGTCTATGGTGATGCAGAATGGTGTGCCTATAGCATCTTGCCTGCGGTAGCGCTTGCCTATGCTGTCTTTCTCTTCGTAAAAACACTTGAAGTGCGGCTTGCACGCTGTTATCAAGTCTCTTGCTATTTCGGGCAGGCCGTCTTTTTTTGTGAGTGGCAATACTGCCAGCTTTATAGGCGCCAGCATGGGCGGGAAGCGCAGCACTACACGACTATCGGGCTTGTCGTCGGTTGTCAGGTCTTGCTCTTCGTAAGCTTCGCTGAGTATCATCATTACCGTACGGTCGAGGCCTATGGATGTTTCTACCACGTAAGGCACGTAGTGCTGGTTGATGTCGGTATCAAAGTAAGTGAGCTTCTTGCCGCTAAATTGCTGGTGTTGTTTCAGGTCGAAGTCGGTGCGGCTGTGTATGCCTTCTACTTCTTTAAAGCCCATGGGGAAGTCGTACTCTATATCGCAGGCCATATCGGCATAGTGCGCCAGTTTCACATGGTCGTGAAACTTGTACTTGTCTGGTGATATGCCGAGGCTGAGGTGCCACTTCATGCGGGTTTCTTTCCAGTGCTCGTACCATTCTTTTTGTGTGCCTGGCTTTACGAAGAACTGCATCTCCATCTGCTCGAACTCGCGCATGCGGAATATGAATCCGCGCGCCACAATTTCGTTACGGAAAGCCTTACCTGTCTGTGCTATCCCAAAGGGTATTTTCATACGCCCTGTTTTCTGCACATTGAGGAAGTTGACGAAGATACCCTGTGCTGTTTCGGGACGCAGGTATATTACGTTGGCTTCCTCTGCTACAGAGCCTATCTCGGTAGAGAACATGAGGTTGAACTGGCGCACATCGGTCCAGTTGCAGGTGCCGCTTACTCCGCAATTTATTTTGTTATCAGTGATCAGCGTTTTTATCCCTGCAAAGTCGTTGGCAGCGAGCAGCTGATCCATCTGCTGTAGTAGCGCATCTCCTTTTTCTTTATCTAAAGTTTCGGCAAAGCCCTCTATCAGGTGATCTACACGGTAGCGTTTCTGGCTATCCTTATTGTCGATCATCGGGTCGCTGAAGTTATCTACGTGGCCGCTGGCTTTCCATACTGTGGGGTGCATGAATATGGCGGCGTCTATGCCTACTATATTATCCTGCATCTGGGTCATGCTCTTCCACCAGTAGTCGCGGATGTTCTTTTTTAGTTCAGAGCCGTACTGGCCATAGTCGTATACAGCGCTCAGGCCGTCGTATATTTCGCTTGATTGAAAAACAAATCCATACTCTTTGCAGTGCGCTATAATATTTTGCAGCTTATTGTCATTTGCCATAATGCCGGCAAAAATAGCTTATAAATTGAAATGTGGGATCATCTGAGAGATTAATGATGCGTCAAGCGTTTTTTGAGACCGCGGCTACCGAAATTATAGGTGATAGAGAATTATGGTCACAGGAGCCGTGAATCTGCATAATTTGCAAAATTGTTTATCTTTCGCAAATTTCTTGTTCTAACCAAACAGCGGGCGACTGCAGAATAATTTAATGAAAAACAGAATATTATTCATCCAGGACGATGAAGTGAAAGATGTATTGCTGCTAAAATACCTGGCTGATCTAAATTATTCGAGCGATCAAATACGCAAATGCGCTACCATAACGCAAGCCATTGAGTTTTCCCCCGAAGATATTGACCTGATCATGCTGTATGTGCCGGCAAATGATAGCGCTAACATAACAGGAATGCCTGCGCTAAAGCGCCAGTTTATTAGTGTGCCGGTGATCATATTGACAGATGGGGATGACATAGACATACAGATAAGGGCTATAAATGAAGGGGCGCAGGAGGTAATGGTATATGGCGCTTTTGATAGTGCGAAGCTGAAGACAAGTATAACACTGGCCAAGACGAGAAAATGCTATTCGCTGAGAATGAAAAGTGCGCTGGAGGAGTATCAACGGCATTTTGATAATGGCCCCATACCTATGTGTATAGTGGACTCGAAAACAATGAAGTTCCTGGTAGTAAATAATGCCGCGGTACAAAAATATGGGTATAGCAAGGAAGAATTCACCGATATGTCGATATCAGACATCAGGCCTGCGGAGGATATAGGGCCGATGATGGAGCTGATAAAAGGCAAAAAGGAAGAATACCTGGATGCCGGATACTGGCGACATCTAAAGAAAAACGGCGAGGTATTTTATGTGCATATTTATTCCCACGCTATTGTTTTCGATAATACACCTGCGCGGCTTAGCTTTATAGTGGATGTACATGAAAAGCTGCAGGCTGATAAGCAAAACAAGGAACTGAATGCACTGATAAAAGAGCAAAAAGAACAGCTGGATGAAATACTGTACTCTATAAACGACGCGATATGGTCGAGAAGGGCTGATACTAATGAGCTAATCTATGCAAACAACGCTTACCATAAGCTATATGACTATACGCCGGAAAATATAGAGACCGACAATGACTTTGTTTTGGACCGAATATACCCGGAGGACCGGGAAATACTGTTGGGCGGCATGAGGGATGTAAGGGCGGAAGGGAAAACAGAGATCGTGTACCGGTTTTATCATAAAGACGGCAGCCTTAGAACGCTGAAGGCTACCGCGATATACAAAAAAGGAATAAATGGCAAGCCGGATACTGTAGATGGCATAACTACCGACATCTCGAAAGAGAAGGAATTGTATGATGCTATACGGAATAGTGAACACAAGCTGCTATCTACTATCAACAATACCAAGGACCTGATATGGACGGTGGATACTAACCTGAGGATCATCTTCTGCAATAAGCCCTACCAGGACCACTTTTATAAAATTGCCGGCGTGGTGCTGGAGGAAGGCGACTACGCACTGGGTAACTGGCACTCAGAGGCATTTATTACCAAGCGGAAGAAAGAGTACGAAAGGGCGCTGAACGGGGAAAGCTTTACTACCGTAATAGAAGAGAAAACAAAGGACGGGATACAATATAACGAGATAAGCTCTAACCCTGTTTTCGACCATCATGGCAAGATCATTGGGGTTAACTGCATAGTGAGGGATGTGACAGAGCAACGGATGCAGCTGCTGAAAATACAGCGGCAGAACGATATGCTGAAGGAAATAGCATGGATACAATCGCACAAGGTGCGCGGGCCGGTAGCTAGTATACTGGGGCTGATATCGCTGGTGAAGCACGAGCAGGAAACACCGCATAATACAGAAATAATAGAAATGCTGCGCAATGCTACAAACGAGCTGGATACTATAATAAGGGAAGTGGTAGCCAAAACGAATGATATAGACTACAGCTATACCTACCTGCCATCTGTAAAGACGGGGCAATGATCAGAACCGCTCTGCCATGCCTAAGCCAAAGAGTGCGTAATCATATATTGCGGGGTCTTTAGGGTTAAGCTCTTTTAGGTGGGCTGTAAGCTGAAGTGCATTCGCCCAATTTGATTTTATATTGTCTATCAGCCCAAGCCGCTCTGCTACACGGGCTACATGCACATCGAGCGGGCATACCAGCTGTGCGGGTGTCATCTTTTTCCAGATGCCGAAATCTACCCCTTTGTTGTCGTGGCGCACCATCCAGCGCAGGTACATATTCAGACGCTTGCAGGCGGAGTTGCGTGTGGGCGTGGCTATGTGCTTGCGTGTACGCTCAGGGTGCTCCAGTGAAAAGAAGTAATTGTGAAAATGGATGAGGGCTTCGCCTACATTGTGTTCCTTATATTTTTTGGCCGGTACAAAGGCGTTTTCAAGAGAGTCGTGCTGCTGATAATGATGTTGCAGGAATGCTATGAAGTAAAGCAGGTCGGTAGCATTGAAAGTGCGGTGCGCGAAGTGTATGAACTTCTTTAAGTCAGTGTCTTTATGATGCACAATGAAGTCGTGGGGCTTGTTGTCCATCCAGCCCATCAGCTTGTTGCAATTGTTGATGATTGTGGTGCGATTGCCCCAGGCAAGCACCGCAGCGAAAAGGCCTGATATTTCTATATCCTGCTTCTTTGTAAAGGAGTGGGGTATAACAACAGGGTCTTTCTCTATAAAAGATGGCTGATTGTATATGGCCACTTTTTCGTCAAGAAATTGTTTTAGCTGCTTTGCGCTCTCCATTGGTGTATAATTGCAAGACGGTAAAGTTATGGCTGTGGCACGAAAGTATTGAATGCTCGTACACCATAACTTGCTATCTTTATAATGGTATGGCTATTTTGAAACGGATAATACTCTTGACCCTTATTATTTTCCATTTTACGAGTGCGCAGGGGCAGATAGTACTGATACGGCACGCCAATAAAGATACAGCATACATTGGGGAGTATTACAGTAATAACCTCGTTATCCGCGGATTTGAAAATACCAAGTTCAACAATTTTAAATTTATAGACGGGCCTGATAAACTGATCTTTAAGCCTAATGACCATAATGTTTTCGGTATTGGGTTTAACTATAAGTTTATTGGCTTCAACATTGGCGTGTATGCCCCGGCTACGGGCAAGAGCTTTGACGTATATGGCAAAACAAAACGGCTGGATGTGCAGCCGCATATGTATATACACAGGTTTGTTATCGATCTTTATGCGCAGTACTATCATGGGTATTATCTTGCCAATGCCAACGCCATCAGGAATAGTACATTGAATGATGATGTAGAAAAAAGACCTGACATAGATACCCGGAATTTAAACCTTGTGGTACAATACGTGTTCAACGATAAGAGATTCTCTTACAACGCTGCTTTTTACCAGAATGAACGCCAGATAAAAAGTGCGGGGTCTTTTATTATTGGTGGCGGCATTTATCATACTGATATTAGTGGAGACTCGGCATTAACACCGGCAAATCTCAGCTATGCTAACTTTTTCAATAATTATAGGTTTAATGCCTGCCATAATACCGGCCTGGGATTCAATGGCGGGTATGCCTATACGCTGGTGATCAAAAAGTACTTCTTCCTGACAGAGGTGATAACAGCGGGTGCAGATATTAACAGGGTATCGCTTTCGGCCCCTGGCAGCGAGGTGCAAAAAACGGATGCAGGCCTTAGCCTTAATGCAAAGCTGGCTGCAGGGTATAACTCAGACAACTACTTTGTGGGCGTTACTTATATGCGCGTGGTAACTGAAGATCATTCGCTGGCGCCAGATAGCTGGCAAGAGGTGAATACCGGTAACTTCAGGCTTACCGTTGCAAAAAGGATTCGGTTGAAGAAGGCGCTTCCTTTACCGCTTCCTCCTCTACCGAAGACTGACCTGATTAAGATAGAGTAGGGATTATCTAACGGGGTTTTAAAATTACCCTAACAGGGCTTTTGGCTAAAGCCTGTTATCGTATCATTCGTAACCCCGACCTAAAGGCCGGGGCAACTAAAAAGAGTGTGGTTTAATTTACTAACTATATTAGAAGACTTCACCGATATTTACAAACAAGCCACTGGAGCCGCCCAGGCCAAAGCCATAATCGAGGGCTACATTGGTTCTTGAAAACTTATTGAACCTTATACGCAGGCCGGCTCCCCAGCCGGGTGCTACTGTCTCAAACCTGCTTGATGCTTCTTCGGTAAACGACTGAGCGTTTGCAAATACAACCCCGCCGAGCAATCCATTGTTCGTTAAGCGAAAGCGGTATTCCCCTTCCAGGTACACCATATTTTCGCCGCGAAACCGACCTTGTATATATCCACGGCCTGTATTGCTATAGGGGTCGCCGCCTGTGTTGGGTAGCATCAGGTAGGGTGGTTTGCCGCTAAGGGTGAGCCATTCATAGTTCCAGAATGCCAGTACATTATTTGAGTTGGCTGGAAAAGGAATATATTTTCTGAGGTCTATGGTCAGTGACCTCCATGTATTGGTGTTGCCGAATATGATGAGGTTAGGCCGGTAAACGACATTTACAAAGTTGCCGTGCTGGGCATTTACGGGGTTTGACCGGGTATCGTACAGGAAATTAAAGGTAAACCCTGATGCAAATTCGGTGGCTGAGTCTCCATAGTTTTTAAAATCAGTATGGTTATTAGGCGGATTCAGCTCTTTTATATCCCAGTAATAATCGAGGTTATAGCCGATACCGGCATATACATTTTCAGCTACTTTTCTTAACACTGCCTGGTGCAGGTGAATAGTAGAATAAGTAATGAGATAACCGTCGCTTAAAGATGTATGACCGCCCAGGCCATAAGTATAAGATGGGAAGTAGAGAAAGCGCCAGTCTATAGATATGTTGTATTTATTTCCCTTGGTCCAAAGGTTTGTTTGCACCGGCAGTATGATCTGGTTATGAACGGTATAGGTTAAGCTGGACAATATGGTAGATGTATTGGCATCGGGGTGGGTGTAAAATGTAGCGTTGCCTGCCAGCAAGCCTGCAAAGCCGGTTTGCAAAGTATATCCCGCCGCTGGTACCACAGATACACGCAGTTTCTTCGACTTGATATCACCCGTATCTACCCTTTTACCAATGCCTTTGTGCGCTATGTTGCGCACAATGTCTATAATGTCAAGTTCGTTATTGTATTTATTTTGTAATACGCTGCTCCCGGCAGCGCTGTCTGCAACTGGTGTTGCGCTGCTGTCGGCCTGGGCAAGTCCGGTAACTGATGAAAATAGCCACAATAATATCGTGGCTAGCTGTAAGGTGATTTTCAATCGGGCAAAAATTTTGTTATGCACTATAAGCCACTACTATATCTATGCCACTAGCCAGAAACTCTATTTTTGACTTATAAAGACCACAAAGGTTAAAATATAAATCCTAACACTATCATAATTTCACATTATTTATCATTTGTTTATTTGTTTTAGCCTCGTAATGCTTATTTTGTAGCTGATAAATAATATAAAATGCTGGAAGTAAACTTTACCCCATTCCCCGTTTTGAATACAGAGCGGCTAACCCTAAGGCCTGTTAGCCTTGACGATGCTAAGGAGCTGTTTTTTCTGCGTAGCGATGAAAGTGTGATGAAGTACATAGACCGGCCAAGGGCAAAAACGGCAGAGGATATATTCCTGTTTGTAGAGAAAGTGAACAATAACCTGGCTAATAACGATGGGATATTGTGGGGTATTACAATTAAAGATGACCCAACACTTATAGGCAGCATCGGGTTTCATTATTTGATGAAAGAGAACTATCGTGCGGAGATAGGCTACGTTATGCATCCTTCACAGCATGGTAAAGGCATAATGCAGGAGGCTGCACGGGCTGTTTTAGATCATGGCTTTAACATAATGGGGTTACATTCCGTAGAGGCACATATAAACCCTGAGAATGCGGCATCTGCCAAAATGCTGGAGCGCATCGGCTTTGTGCGCGAAGCATACTTTAAAGAGAACTATTTCTGGGATGGTAGATTTCTGGATTCTGTGGTGTATTCGCTGATAAAGCAAGACTAGCTGAAAGAGAATAAGGAGCTCCAGTAAAATACTTTGTTTTCGTCCCATTCTTTGCGGGTGATGCGGTAGAGATCATATTTGGCGCCTTTGCACACCGCACCTGTCTCCGTAAGCTGCATACCATTGCGGATGGCTACTTTTTTAGATTCTGTGTTATCGGGGTCTATAAGGGAGATAACAGAGTCGGCAAGGTCATTCTCAAAAGCATAATCCCTGAACCTGCGGGCTGCTTCGGTAGCATAACCTTTACCCCAGTAACGTGGCAACAGGTGGTACCCTACTTCTATTTCCTGCTTGCCATTTACTTCCTGCAGCAGCAGGCCGCACTTGCCTACGAACTCGTTTGTTTCTTTATCTATTAGCGCCTGCAGGCCATACCTGTTTTCCCGGTATCTCTGCAGTGAGAGATCTATCGACGCCTGGGCCATTTCTTCGGGTGTTTTGCCTTCAAAAGCGGTAAACCTTGTAGCTATAGGATCTTTGCAGTATTCAACCCATATTGCCACATCTTCCTGCGTTAAAAAGCGGGTTATCAGCCGGGGTGTCTCCAGGTGGTCGGTGTATGTCATAATTAGTTTTAGGGCGTGTTATATATCCCACGCATTTATTGTTTTTAAACCCTGCAAGTTATTAAAATCGGCGGTATTTCTGGTAATTAGTACACGATCGTATACAATTGCCGTAGCTGCGATGATCGCATCAGGAAGTTTGATTCTATAAGACTTCCGAAGCGTAATCGTAGTATCAATGATCGTTTTGTTTATCTCAATAACATTCGCCAGTGTTATAAACTCCGCCATTTGTAAGGTTGCATTTTTATAGCCTAGAAATTCTATATAACTGACAAATGAAATTGTAAAATCTTCATTGATAGTATTTGCAATGAAGTCAAGTCCTTTTTCAGGGATCTTTTTTGTTTGGGCATCTACAAGAGTATTTGTGTCGATTAAATATCTCTTTCCCATTCATTGCGGCTTTGAATAATGTATTGCTGGAGCTTTTCGCCCTCTTCTTCACTTAACGTTCCAAAAAAATCTGACGGTTTTTTTTTTAATGGCACAGATGCTACGGCATTATTTACTTCGTCGTCAGTATAAAAAAGCACATGAACTTGTTTGCCGACATAAGTTTCTGGCAACAAGACAGAAATATCAAGGTTTGCTTTTTCGGGTGTTATAATTGTTTGCACCATCCTGCAAATTTAAGAAATATTGGAGCCGCACCTTCATATGCATAATGAAATATTATGAACATAGTGAATTTTTGTATATGCCCGCAGGCCAATGTTGTTCACAAAAAAACCATCACACATTAGGTGATGGTTTTCTCTTTTTAGTCAATTAGCCTTATGCCAGTCTGTTAACTACATCCTGTGGTTGTTCCGCAGTTAGGACACATATAGCAGGTGCCGTTGCGCATAGTAATGTTGCCGCAGTTGCGACAGGCAGGCGCATCGGCGCTGGTGCCCATTAGTTTCTTAAGCTCTGCGTTATTTGCGTTCACGGCTACAGGCACGGGGGCTGGCGCCAGGTTTGCCTTTGGTTTTTGTGCTTGTGTTGGCTGCTGCGTTTGTGGTGCGGTAACCCGTACCTGCGACAGTTCCTGCTGCAGTGCATCCATTTCCTGCTGGTGCGTGCGCCTGTTTGGGTCTGGAACGTGTACCAGATCGTCACGATCGAGGTATTCATAAGCCAGCAGGCGGAATACGTAATCGAGCACCGACGTAGCATTCTTTATGTTCGGGTGCTCTACAATGCCTGATGGCTCAAAGCGGGAGAACGCGAACTTATCTACATACTCTTCCAGCGGCACACCATATTGCAGGCCTACCGATATAGCTATAGCAAAGCTATTGAGCAGGCTTCTCATAGTAGCGCCCTCTTTGGCCATGTCTATGAATATTTCGCCCAGGGTACCATCTCCATATTCACCTGTACGCAGGAATATGGCCTGGCCACCTACTTTGCCTTTTATGGTGTAGCCACGGCGTTTTGCAGGCAGCTGCTTACGCTCTACAATACGGCTCAGCTCGCGTTTCAGCTGCGTATCAGGGCTTTCCTGTACGCGCCTGTTCACTTCTTCCAGCAGCTCACCCACGGTCAGCTTGCTCATGTCTATGATCTGGCTGGTTTCGGCCGGAGCTTCTTCTTTGGTTGTTTCTTTCTTTTCTTTTTTATCGCTCTTGTTGCTCAGTGGCTGGCTTAGTTTAGAACCATCGCGGTAAAGCGCGCAGGCCTTAAGGCCCAGCTGCCAACTGAGATAGTAGCAATCTTTTATTTCTTCAATAGCAGCTTCATTTGGCAGATTGATGGTCTTGGAAATAGCGCCGCTGATAAATGGCTGCACTGCACCCATCATGCGTATATGGCCGTGTGCGTGTATATAGCGCTGGCCCTTCTTGCCGCATTTATTAGCGCAGTCGAATACAGGAAGGTGCTCGTCTTTCAGGAATGGCGCACCTTCTACGGTCATTGTGCCGCAGGCGTAGTCGTTGGCTGCATCCATCTCTGCATCAGAGAAGCCTAATGATTCCAGCAGGTTAAAGTCTGGTGCAAAGTATTGCTCCGGCTTAAAGCCGAGGCGCTGCAAGCATTCTTCGCCCAGGTTATATACGTTGAATACAAACCCTATTTCGAATGCGCTTTCTACAGCCACATCCAGCTTCTTCAGCTCTTCGGCTATAAAGCCTTTTTCGCTCAGGCTCTGGTGATTGATAAATGGAGCGCCTGCAAATGTGCCATGTCCTTTGGCATACTTCACAATAGCGTCCATCTGCTCAGGGCTATAGCCCAGCTTCTTGAGCGCTGCAGGTATAGACTGGTTAATGATCTTAAAATAACCACCGCCTGAAAGCTTTTTGAATTTCACCAATGCAAAATCAGGCTCTACGCCGGTAGTATCACAATCCATTACCAGGCCTATAGTGCCTGTAGGCGCTATAACGGTTGCCTGTGCATTGCGGTAGCCAAACTTTTCGCCCAGCTGCACTGCCTCATCCCATGCGCGGGTAGCGGCTTTCAGCAGGTAATCAGGGCAGTATTTTGCATTGATACCCACTGGTTTTATTTCTATACCTTCGAAAGCATCAGCAGCATCATAAGCGGCTGCACGGTGATTGCGCATCACGCGCATCATGTGCTCTTTATTTTCTTCGTAGCGAGGGAATGCGCCCAGGCAACGCGCCATTTCTGCAGATGTTTTGTAGGATACGCCGTTCATTATGGCCGTGATGGCTCCTGTAATAGCGCGGGCTTCTTCACTGTCGTAAGCCAGGCCGCTTACCATGAGCATAGAGCCGAGGTTAGCATAGCCAAGGCCGAGTGTGCGGTAATCGTAGCTAAGCTGTGCTACTTCTGGTGAAGGGAACTGCGCCATAAGCACAGATACCTCCAGCACCACTGTCCACAGGCGCACCATGTATTCAAAGCCTGTTACATCAAATGTGCTGGTTTCTTCATCGAAGAAACGGCGGAGGTTGAGTGATGCGAGGTTACATGCGGTATTGTCCAGGAACATGTATTCAGAGCAAGGGTTAGAAGCCCGGATGCTGCCACCTTCAGGGCATGTGTGCCATTCGTTGATAGTAGTATCGTACTGTGTGCCCGGATCTGCACAACGCCATGCTGCATAAGATATTTTTTCCCACAGTTCTTTGGCAGGTATGGTCTTCATTACCTTGCCAGTGCTGCGTGCGGTCATTTCCCAGTCTGCATTGTTATCAAGCGCATGGAAAAATGAGTTTGGCACACGTACTGAGTTATTAGAGTTCTGGCCAGATACTGTTTTGTATGCTTCTCCTTCGTAGTCTGATGCATAGCCTGCAGCTATCAGTGCGGCTACTTTCTTTTCTTCTTCTACCTTCCAGTCTATAAAGTCAATTACTTCAGGGTGGTCAAGGTCCAGGCATACCATTTTGGCTGCACGCCTTGTGGTACCGCCGCTCTTGATAGCGCCGGCCGCCCTGTCGCCAATTTTCAGGAAGCTCATCAGCCCGCTCGATGTGCCGCCGCCACTCAGCTTTTCACCTTCGGCCCTGATGTTAGAATAGTTTGTGCCCACGCCAGAGCCGTATTTGAAGATACGGGCCTCGCGCACCCACAGGTCCATGATGCCGCCCTCGTTTACCAGGTCGTCATCTACGCTTAGTATAAAGCAGGCGTGTGGCTGCGGGCGCTCATAAGCATTTAGTGAGCGTTCCAGTTTGTTAGTGCGCGGGTCTACGTAGTAGTGACCCTGTGCTTTGCCATCTATGCCATAGCTGTTGTACAGGCCGGTATTGAACCACTGAGGTGAGTTAGGTGCGCAGCTTTGCATCATGATGCTATAAACCAGCTCATCATAAAATACCTGCGCATCTTTTTTATTGCCGAAGTAGCCATAATTCTCGCCCCATGTGCGCCAGCAGTCTGCAAGGCGGTGGGCTACCTGCTTAATAGAAGTTTCGCGGCCCAGGCTGCCATCAGCTTGCGGCACGCCCGCTTTGCGGAAGTATTTTTGCGCCAGTATGTCCGTAGCTATCTGCGACCAGTGTTTTGGCACCTCCACATTGGTCATTTCAAATACCTTTTCGCCGTTAGGGTTACGGATAACTGAAGTACGGTAATCGTACTCAAACATATCGAACGGGCTTACTCCTTCTTTTGTGTAATGACGGTCGAAGGAAAGGCCCTTGATTGTAGTTGTAGCGCTCATCGGCAAATATTATTTAAGAGTTAAAAACGTCCTTTGTGAGGACAGCTAAATTATTATAAAACGAGGCCGTTTTAGAATAAAAGAAACTAACATATCGTGGATAACCGATGAACATCAAGCGGGTAAATACGGATGATTTTTAATGTAATATTATTAACAATTTTCTTCTTGGAATTGTGAATAAAGTTACTATATTTTAGCGTGACTGCCAAAAAATGGCACCGGTCCTATCTACTATAATTCAATACCATGGCTGCTTTCGTTAAATTTTAACATTAAGTACAGCTATGGATTTTTATGTATAAAAGGCAAAGTTGTAAAAATCATACTTTAAGACTTTCTTAAGGAAAATTTAAACTTAAAATATCTGGATAACTGATATTAAGCCTAATTTTGCCCTTTCAAAGCTTTATGGAAAGTAATTATAATAAGAAATCATTGGTAACCCGGTCTGCATGGATCGGGCTTGCAGTTTTCTTTTTAGTTTTTTCCTGCCCGGTTAAAAAATATATACGCCTTCAGTTATACAAGCAGCACCCTTTAAAAGAAACTTCATCTGCACCGCAGCAATATTCTATCAAGGAGATCAAAGAACGCAGCGTTGTGGATAAGCAGGAAATATCGCAGATAATATCGCTGTTCGTTCAAAACCGTGTTTCTGATCATCCTGATTTCATTCCCTTTTATATTGCAGCCTTTTTATCCTTTGCGCTCTTCTATATTTTTAAGAGAGACGAAGAAACATATATAATCAGCGACCCGAGCCCGGGAAGCCCAGGCGATCTTCCGCTATATCTTAAGTTGCGCCACTTACAGGTCTGATACCACTTGATTTCCGATGCTTAAAATGCTTTGCGGTTGCTACTGCATTGTCGTTTGGCCCGTTTCAGAATTTTGTATTATTCATCTGCATTTATGCTGTGAATGATGCAATGATCACCATGTAAGTTCATAGTTCAATTTATTAAAAAATCATGTGGATAGTTAGATTTGCTTTAAGGAGGCCTTATACAGTAGGGGTTATGGCCTTTCTTATTCTAATGATGGGGATAATGGCTGTCAGGTCGATGATGGTGGACATATTCCCTGTAATTGATATTCCCGTTGTATCTGTTATCTGGACCTATCCGGGCCTTTCAGCTTCTGAGATGGAGAAGAAAGTAGTATACCTCAGTGAGCGCGGTATATCATCGTCGGTAAATGGGGTGGAACGTATAGAGTCGCAGTCGCAGCCGGGGATAGGGATATTAAGAATATACTTTGAGAAGGGCACCGATATTGGTGCGGCTATTGCGCAGATGTCAGCAGTATCAGGTACTGCCATACATGGTATGCCGCCTGGCATACAGCTGCCGGTGATCCTGCAGTTTAATGCTACCAATGTGCCCGTGGCGCAGATAACCATGTCTAGCAAAACGCTGGGCGAGGATAAGATATTCGACTACGCGCTCAATTTTATACGCCTGCGCCTCTTCACCATTCCGGGCCTTTCTACACCTGCGCCATTTGGTGGCAAGCAGCGAGAAATAGTGGTGGATGCAGACCCTAAGGCGCTTACGGCATACGGCTTATCGCCGGTAGACCTGCTTACCGCTCTGCAAAACTCAAACCTGATCATCCCCGCAGGTACGGCGCGCATAGGCACACGCGAATACAATGTGCAGCTGAACTCCAGCCCCGATGCGGTTAAGGAATTTGAAAAGATACCGATAAAATCAGTTAACGGCCAGATAGTGCTGATGGGCCAGGTGGCCAAGGTATCTGATGGCTTTGCTGACCAAACTAATGTAGTGCGCGTAGACCGTAAGCGAGCGGCTTACCTGTCGATACTTAAGAAATCAAATGCGTCAACCCTAATGGTGGTGGAAGCCGCAAAGGCAATGATACCAGTGATCAAAGAAACTGCACCTGATGGCCTTGACCTGAAAGTAGATTTTGACCAGTCGGTGTTTGTGGAGAACTCTATTGAGAGTGTACTGCACGAGGCTATCATCGGTGCTATACTTGTTTCGCTGATGATCATGTTTTTCCTGGGCAGCTGGCGCAGCATGGTCATTGTTTGTACCTCTATACCGCTGTCAATTCTCGTGGCGCTTATTGTACTAAAAATAACCGGCAACTCTCTGAACATCATGACGCTTGGCGGCCTTTCACTGGCAATAGGTATGCTGGTTGACGATGCCACGGTAGAGGTTGAGAATATCCATCGAAACCGGGGGCTGGGAAAACCCCTTACTATAGCCATACTTGATGGCGCACAGCAGATAGCCGTGCCGGCGCTGATGGCTACGCTTGCCATCTGTATCGTGTTCTTCCCTGTAGTGCTGCTAAATGGCCCATCAAAATATCTATTCCAGGCCATGGCGCTTTCGGTGGTTATATCTATGATGGCGTCTTACATTTTATCGCGTACGCTGGTGCCGGTACTGGCGCGTATGCTTATGGCCAGTGAGCATCATGGCGACGAACCACCTGTAGACGGCACTCGTTTTAACATGTTCTCTTTCAAATTCAACAAAGAGCGCGACCGCCGCTTTGGTAAATTCACAGACCGCTACGGGCGCGTGCTGCACAGCTTTTTAAAGAACAGGCCGGCGGTGCTTATTATCACGCTTATAGTAATGGTGATATCTGTGCTGCTTGTTAAAGTTATTGGTACGGATTTCTTCCCTAACACCGATACCGGTATGATGAAGATACATTTCAGGGCGCCAATAGGATCGCGGATAGAAGAGACAGAACGGCTTGTAGACTCTGCTGAAGGCCGCATCAAAAATATAATAGGCCAGAAAGATATAAGCGTTATCAACGACATGATAGGCGTGCCCCTGTTCTACAACCTCGCATTTGTGCAAACCGATAACACCAGCAGCATGGATGCCGACATTCTTATATCGCTGAACAAAGACCACAAACCTACCAATGAATATGTGCGGCAGATACGTAAAGACCTTAACGAGCATTTTCCGGGTTGTGCTATTTATTTTCAGTCGGCAGATATTGTGAGCCAGGTATTGAACTTCGGAACATCGGCGCCAATAGATATTCAGCTGATGAACAACAATTACGACACCTCATTCAAATATGCAGTGAAGCTCAAAAACGCCATACGCACCATTCCCGGGGCTGCCGATGTGAACATAAAGCAGATACTCGACTATCCTACCATGATGTTTAATGTGAACAGGGAGCGTGCGCAGGAATTAGGGCTTTCCCAAAAAGATGTTGCCAACTCTATGCTCGTAGCCTTGTCTTCAAACGCCACAGTAGCGCCATCGTTCTACATAAACCCGGCCAACAATGTGAATTACAATGTGGCCGTAAAAGTGCCATTCAATGAGCTTAATTCTATCAACAACATATTGAACACACCGGTAACCAGCAGCAGCCCTGCACCTGGCGCGGGTAATCTTTCTGATGCGCCATCGGCGCCAACGCAGACGCTCAGTAACCTTGCTTCTGTAAGCTATCAAAACCAGTACGACGTTATTAATCACTACACCGTACAGCGTGTTATGGATATTACAGCTAACGTTGATGGCCGTGATATGGGCTCTGTAGCTGATGATATAGAAAAGAAGATAGCCGCTATGGGTCAACTACCGGTAGGCATGCACATCTACATGCGCGGCCAGCCAGAGGTGATGAACAGCACCTTTAAAACACTCGGCCTCGGGCTTATCATATCGGTGATACTGGTGTACTTGCTTATGGTTATTTTGTTCCAGACCTGGCTCGATCCATTCATCATTCTTTTTGCTGTGCCGGGTGCATTTGTGGGCATCCTCTGGATGCTGGCTTTAACCGGTACTACTATAAATACGGTATCGCTTATGGGGGCTATTGTGGCGGTGGGTATTGCGGTATCTAACTCTATATTGCTGGTGAGCTTTGCTAATGAGGTGAGAGTGGAAAAAGGGCTAAATGCCGTAGAAGCCGCACTGGAAGCCGGCAGAACCAGGCTGCGCCCTGTACTGATGACTGCCCTTGCCATGATACTGGGCATGATACCTATGGCGCTGGGCACTGGTGCGGGTGGTGAGCAGAACGCACCACTTGGCCGCGCTGTGATGGGTGGCCTTATTGTAGCTACGGTGGTTACTTTATTCATAGTACCGGTCATTTATTCGCTGTTAAGAAAGAACGCGCCGGAACGTAATAAGCTTGATGAACAGTTCAGGCTGGAAACCATGCGCTACGACGAGATAGAAGGCGAGCATACGGTATTGGTGCCTGAAGTATCTGTAAACACTAATGAACAACATTAATCAACATTGAAAATCTATAGTTATGAGCACAAATAAAAACAATGGTTCTTTTCGCATCTGGCTGGGCGGCGGGTGTATAGTAGCTGTTGCTGCAATAGGGTTAATATCTATGTTGCTGAAACGGAAAGAGCTGCTTGCCAAAGAAACGAACATTAAAGTAAGCGAGATAAAGAATGGCCCATCGGTGAAAGCTATTAAAGCGGGCATGTCGGGCGCAGAGAAAGGGCTGGTGCTTATTGGCGAGGCACGGCCATTTCAGAGTGTGACGCTGTATGCAAAGACCAGCGGCTACATGAATAAGATACTGGTAGACAAAGGTGATAAGGTAAGAGATGGGCAACTGCTCGCCACCATCCTGTCGCCAGAGGTAGATCAGTCTTATAAAGCAGCCATTGCCGACCTGGAGAATAAAAAGAAAATACAGAAGCGCGACCAGGCGCTGGTACAGAAAGACTACATATCGAAAGAAGATGCAGAAGCCTCTGAAACAGCGGTACAGGTGGCCGAAGCGCAGGTGCAATCGCTAAAAGAGCAGATGCTGTATAAGAATATCATAGCGCCGTTTGCAGGTACTGTAACGGCACGCTTTGCAGATGCCGGTGCGCTGGTGCAGAACGCCACTAACTCGCAAACAAGCGCACAGCCGGTAGTAACCATATCGCAGCTGGATAAGATACGCATCTATGTGTATGTGGCGCAGGGCGATGCTGCATTTCTGAAAGAAGGCTACCCGGTAACCATCACTATGACCGAAAGGCCTGCTTTGAAAATACCAGCTACCATCACCCGCATAGCTGGCGAGCTGGACCCAAAGACCCGCATGATGCTAACTGAAATAGACATTCCAAATACTGATAAGGATAACCAGATAATCCCGGGCAGTTATCTACAGGTGAATTTTAAAGCCCCTGAAATGAAATACCTGACTATACCGTCTGAAGCGCTGATGATAAGGGGCGGCAAGCCTTATGTGCCGGTCATTAATGCCAATAACGAGATACATTATCAGCCTGTAGTAGTGAATAACAATGATGGGGTGCATGTATCTATTGCCAGCGGTGTTAACACTGGCGATGTGGTAGGCATTAATGTAAGCCCGGAGCTGCCTGAAGGACAAAAAGTAAGTGTACAATTATAAAAAACTGTATGAGCTATAAATTAGTGTATGCCGTAGTAATTGCGGCGCTGTTTAATACAAATATGTCGGGTGCCCAAACAGCTACGGTAAGGGTGCTAACGCTGCAGGAATGCGTAAACATGGCGATAGAAAGATCTACTGCCGTGCTAAAGGGCAATAACAATGTAGCCTATGCAGGCACGCAGATATTGGCTGCTTATGGGCAATACCTGCCCAACCTGGCGGCAGGCGCAGGCTATAACTATAACAGGGGCAATAACTTTTTCGCCTCTACGGGGCCGGAGCTAGTGAATGAGAACCGCAGCCAGTTCAACTATCAGCTTACCAGCAGTATCAACATTTTTTCCGGGTACTACAACTACTCGAACTTTAAGGCCGCTAAGCTGAGCAAGGATATATCTAACCTGACCCTGGAACTGGCCAAGCAGCAGATAGAGCTGGACATAACGCAGTCGTATCTGCAGGTAATACTTGATAGAAAAATAGTAGGCCTTGACAGTAGTAACCTTGCTACATCGCTCAAGCGCGAAGACCAGCTTACAGTGCTTACCGATGTAGGCCGTAAAGCAAAGACCGACCTTTATCAGCAGCAGGCACAAACAAGCAGTAACAAGCTGTTGCTGATAAATGCCATCAGCCGTATGGAGAACGATAAGATACTGCTGTTTCAGAAACTACGCATTGACTCCACTGATAATTATGAAATAGCAGATATAGCCATTGATGACAACCCAAATGCTGCACGCTATGGCAATAAAGATGAGCTGCTGCAAGAGGCATTGCAAAACAGGGCAGACCTGCAATCGGCACAGCTAACAACCCAAATGACAGACTGGAACATAAAGAAGTACAGGAGCGGGTACCTGCCACAGGTAAGCCTGGCAGCAGGCTTTTTCAACAACGGCGCCTACTTCAACTCCCTGAGTGTAAATGGCGAAAGCGCTGATGTAGGTAGCCAGCAAACAATACCTACCCAGTTATATAAATACACCTACGGTACTGTAGGTATTAATGCTACGTGGAATATCTTTGATAAGTACTTTACAAAATCAAATGTAGCTGGTGCAAAAATAGCAGCAGACAATGCCCGGATAGACCTGCAGGATACTAGGACAGGAGTGCTCTCAAACATACGCCAGGCGCATAACGACTACCGGAATGCGGTGCAGCAAATGGAAACAGTTGGGGTAGGGTACAACGCAGCACAAAAGGCATACGAAGCAGTAAGCGGGCAATATAAAGAGGGCGCTACAGACTTCATCACGGAGTCGAACGCGCAATTGGTATTCCTGCAGGCTGCTCAAAACAAAATACAGACATCTGTAAATATGATGCTCCAGAAAAAGATACTTGACTTCTATGCGGGAACTATAAAGAACTAGTGATACCTCATCGGGTAAAGGTTAGGTGATAACTGCTTGCATTGCCATTCTCATCTTCTGCGGTAAACACCAGCTGGTGTTTGCCTTTAGGGCAATGGCCGTCGAACTTATAGAAGAACGAATCGCCATGCTGCTCAAAGCAGATCCATTTGCCATCGAGGTAGCCGCTGAATTTTTTTACTGATGTCATATTGTCTTTTGCGTCAAACGTCATCTGCTTTACTCTGCTGAGATTTGCTCCGTTCTTTTGCATAGACCATATTACAGGAGCTGTTGTATCAATATCCAGCCAGTAAGTGCCGAAATTCCGGACACGTGCTTTGTACCAACCATTTTCTATTTGGGTAGCCGCTCTGCCATCTTCATCTTTGTCGTCGCTATACATCGTTACCACCTTTTTTTCAAGACCGGCGGGTATAGCTCTTCCGGGCTTTAAGTGTAAGTCAAAATAGGTATGTACAGGTAGCCACGGCTGACCTAATTTTACTTTAGCAGAATATCCGTTTTCACTTTTAAGTGTTTCGTTACGAAACCAAATGTCTTCATAAAGGGCCTTATCATCAAGCGTAAAAACAATATTGCTGTCAATGCAAATGTTCTGTTTATTCGCGTAAAAACGCCTGCAGCCCATTGGTTTATCAGTATTTGTACGCTTCATCGTTTTGCCAGATGATGCATAAAAGCTAATACGGCTTTCGTTTGCTTTATCATCTGCAATAACGATCGCAACCTTGTGCACTTTATCTTTCAGGTCTATCATTCCCTTGCCTGCATTGAGGTTGCTATATATACGGTCTAAGCGATTGCCTGGCAAAAGATACAGACGTTGTATCCATTTATGGTGTTGCTGTTTCGTTCCATAGTCTGTATATGCGTTAATATACCGTGTTTCATCATAGCCTATATCATCAAGGGTTACCTGTGCCTGCAGGCTATCGTCTACAAAAAGTTTGGTCGTGTAAAATGCGATCGTATTATCACTGCCATCCATGTAGTCATCTACGTTTATCCCAATGCCGATATTCCCGGGCGCCAAATAAACAGTATCTCCAATGACCTCATACCCTGTAGCAACGGCTTTTACAGGTACATACACATCTCCCTTCTTCAGCAGTGGCAATATATCTTCTTCTGCACCTTCCGTACGAAAAGCAACCTCCGCAGGTACCGGCGCTATCTTATCTACCAGTGGCAGCCCAAACAACTCAGGGTTTAACGGATGCTCTGTTTTAGTATTCCTGATCTCAAAATGGAGGTGCGGCGCGGTAGATGCGCCGGTGTTACCGCTCCATGCTATCTGGTCGCCTTTCTTTACCGGGAACTGGTTGGGGGTTAGTTGTATATCTACGTCCCAGTGTTTTTTATCGTACTGCTCTTTGCTTAGGTAAGCTTGTAGGGCAGGGGCAAAGTTGTTCAGGTGTGCGTAGAGCGTGGTATAGCCATTTGGGTGGGTAATGTACAGCCCGTGGCCAAAGCCACCTTTCTCCATTTTTATACGCGATATGTAACCATCGGCGGCGGCATGTACCGGCTGGTTTTCTTTGCCCAGTGTTTTTATATCTACCCCGCTATGAAAGTGGCCCGGCCTGCATTCCCCAAAGTTGCCCGCAAGAAATATGGGTATATCCAGTGGGTTGCGGAAATAATCTTGCGGATAGCTGGGTGTGTTGGTAGGCAATTGTCCTTGTGCATAGACAACACATGAACACATTAGCAAAGCCGCTATTAATAGATATCTTCTATTCATCTGTTGCAAGTTACAGCGAATGGCTTATTTTCTCATAAACCCTTGCCATTACAAATCCACTTATAAAGGCTTTTTCCTCTTTTATTGTGTAGCTGTTCTGCTCAAAGGCTTCGTTTATATGCGGCAATTTTTCGGCCTCAACGCCGCAGAATGTTCGGAAAAACAGGTACATGATCTTCAGTACAGTTCTTTGCCACCATATAGCTGTATTCTGAAAATCGCAGAATAGCCATAAGCCTTTTGTTGCAAGCGATGTATCTATCTTCAAAAAGATTACTTTAAGTGTTTCTTCACTAAAGTTGTCTAATAGAAACGGCGTGATCACTACGTCAAAATCATTAGGAAAAGAGATATCCTGTATAGGCGCGGTTACGAAAGCCACTTTATTTCCGCCCACATTTCTCGCGCTGGCAAGTGCTATCATTTTTGGTGAAATGTCTATGAAGGTAATGGAGAGGCCTGATGGATGTATGCGGCTTAGTTCTTCCAGTATCCAGCCGGTGCCGCCGCCGGCTATAAGTATTCTTGAGTTTGGTGGGATCTTCTTTAGCAAATATATCTGTGCATTCATGAGGGTATTGCCATAGATGATCCGTGCGAGACGGTCGTAAAAGGTGGCTATGGTATCATAACTGCGTTTCAAATCGGGGAGAATAAGGGCTAAAATTAGAAAAGGCCCGCGGTATTGTCACGGACCTTTCAAAACTATAACCAGGCTTTTTTATTTATTGAAGATGGTACACTTTAGCTGCACCTGCAGGTAGTCGCGATCTATATACTTGTCCATCGGGGTCAGTATATTGTTGATGCCCTTGCGATACATAACACCTGCCTTTACTTTTTTAGTTACTGAATATTCTGTTTTGCCTATAAAGCCTACGTCGAATAAAGGCGCTACAGATACATTGTTGCGGGTTTCGGTAGATGGCGCCGGCCTGTTATCAGCAAGTGCCTGCTCAAAGTCTGGCCCTACGCCTACCGACATGTTTCTCATCACCTTATAACCAATGCTTGGCGATACCTGTGCATAATAGAGGTTATAGCTCTGGTTTACATTTACCAGCGGGCCTTGCTGCGGCATTGAGTTTACGGTAGTTTTATTATCCTCGGTCATGGTGCCTCTTGCTGCTGATTTTGCGCCCATCCTTGCGGCAGATGCTGCTACAGGGCTTTCCCGCATCTGTGTAGACTGTGTGTTGTTAGTGCCTGCAAAAGCTACATCGCTCTCTACAAATACTTTATCATTGAGCATCCGGCGAACTGTTGCGCCTACTGCAAAGCCGCTGTTCTGGCTGCCACGGTTTACGCCGCCTGATAACGTAATGGTTGTCTTTACTGGTTTTAGTGGGCCTTCTTCAGGTTTAAAGGTGTTGTAGCCCTCATTTACCACTACCGCATTCTTCTTTTCCTTTTTAGGTATCAATACTTCCTTTATTGCAAAGTCGTTCTTTTTTGCAGCAATAAAGCCAACGGCATTCTCAAAGCTGATCGCGAATTTTTCTTCTACGGCAACCTTCTTATTTTTATTTGTATGAGCTTGAGTAGTATTAGTGTTGTTTGATGCGGTATATTGTTCTGTAGCCACCATAGTGGTTGCCGGCTCGTTGAGTAACATTTGTGGTTTTTCGAAATTGCCAGAGCTTACAAAAGCGGTGCTTTGGCCAGATAGGCCAGTGCCCTGCAGGTGCAGTATACTGGTAACGCCCATAGCCATAGCTACAGATGCGGCAATACCCGCCAGTGGCATCAGCCACCACATCATCACGCTACGTTTTCTCGCACGCCCGTCCATTTGCTCTGCGAGCTGGTCCCAACTACCGGGCTTGTACGCAAAGTCGCTCTGGTCAAACTTCTGTCTGACCAGTTCGTCAAACTCTTTTGGTTTCATACGTCACTTTTTGATGTTCACTTTTACCTATTTTTTTCTGGAGCAGATTTCTCGCCTGGTGCACATGCCAGTGAGATGTTCCCTCGCTTATATCTAACTGTTCTGAAATTTCTCTATGGTTATAGCCGTCAAAAACAAAAAGGTTAAACACGGTTCTTGTCATCGCCGGCAGGCACTGGATGATGTTTACCAATTCCTTAAACTCCATGCTCTCCATCGCCTCATTGCTTACAGATATATTACTTTCCTCAGCCGGTATAGAGTTCACATGCATAATAAGATCTTCCTTAAAAGCTGTGCCGCGCAGGAAGTCAAGGCATGTATTCACCATTATCCGTTGCATCCATCCGGCAAAAGAACCTGCATTTTTAAAATGATCTATTTGGGTAAATATCTTAAGAAAACCGTCGTTTAGTAGTTGTTCGGCGTCCTGCATACTCTTTGCATAGCGGGCGCACACCTTCAAAAACGTACTATAGTACGTCTTATACAGTAGCTCCTGTAATGCCCGGTCTTTTTTCCGGCACCCTGCTATTATTTCCTGTTCAGAATATGCGGGCATAAGTATTTTTGGCTATGGTAGTGATCTGCAGCAGCTGATCATTACATTAAATTACTTAATAATTTCCATCCCGTCAAGTTTTTATAAGTGCATCATCACACTGGTATTAGTTTTTTTACAATGATAGTATTCACAAGGGCCGGCAAACAGATCATTTCTAAATTTTAAGTTGATAGGTTTTTTATAGTTTTCATTGTTTTTTCAGCGGCAGATAAACATCAAAAAGGCGCCTTTCTTAATTTTAAATAAACCGCTTACCATAATAGACGAAAAACTAGCTCCAAATCTTGGGTCTTTTCAGAAAAATTATTTCTTTTTAACAAAACAGACCCTTCTTTAACAAATTTCCAGCGCATCCGGGTAAGGAAAAGCTCATGATCACCACCAGCTTTGAGTGTATTTAAACAAAAGCCGCATTGGTTTTTGATAGCGTTCTATAAGGTTAAATACCTTGTTAGCCTATATCCTTCAATAAATTACGTATGTAAAACCGGGGAGGACCTCTATAATTTTCCTGTGGCAACACAATTATAATTCAATTTTATGTGCTGGCCACTTGCAAAAATAATCTAGCTGAATTGTTGTAGGTAAAGTTATATTAATAAGAAAAAGCCGCTGATGGGCGGCTCTTTCTTATTAAGAATTAAATTATATTATTTCGAAAGCTGTATCTTAAAGGTGGCCTTACTGCCATCCTGTTCCCTTAATACCACGAAGTAATTGCCATCTGGCAGGTAAGAGATGTCTGTTTCCAGGCCGGTTTGGCCTAAGGCATCGGTATGCAGCAGCCCCTGGCCGGTTACATTATAAACATCAACACTCATCCGGTCTACCTGCACGCCCCAGGTTATTTTCAGCAGGCCAGAGGTAGGGTTCGGTGCTATAGAGATGTCTGTATGATTTATGCGCTTCACGTCCAGCAGCGAAACATAAAGAATATTTGAAGTGTCGGATATGCAATTGTTGTCGTCTTTTACTGCAAAATAATAGCCGAGGTGGCTGGGATGAAAATCTTTGCCAATGACCCCGGGAATCAGAACGCTATCCTCGTACCACCTGAAAGTACCAAATGAATTAGCCTGCACAATATCGCCTATAAGAGAGATCAATGGCGCTACCGGTGTGCTGTCGCGTATCATCAGGAATGGGTTAGAACTGATAGTATCGTGTGCATAGCAGCCATGGTCTGTCGCATTTACCCTAAAGGTTACCGTATCTCCGTTGGCAAAAGTAGAAGTAAATGTAGTTGTGTTGAATGCAGAAGGCACATTATTAACGTACCAGGTATAAGTTGGCGACACACCGAAGTTTGTATAAGTGCCGGTAAACGTAACTATTGAATCAAGGCAACCAGGGTTTGCACCGCCGGTTATTTCAGTTGTCACCGTATTATTAAGATTCGGTATCACGGTCATCGTTATAACATTAGAAACGGTAGAATGATTAGTAATGCACTCATCGGGCGCTGTAAGTATGCAGTACACCAGGTTGTGATCATGCAATGTGTCCGTTATATATATAGGGCCTAATGCACTCGGGATAACGTTACTGTCTACATACCAGCTGAGATTATAGCCCAGCCCGGGAGATGTAACAGTGGCGTAGAATGTATCTGTTGCACCGGCACAAATAGGGTTGCGGGTTACGGCTACAGAAATAGTAGCAGTCAGGGAATCTTTGATAATGGGTACACTCTGTGAGAAAACAGTATCGTTGTAAGGAGCCGAGCAGGGAGAGTTAGAAACAACGCGGCAGGAAACCGTATCATTAAAATTAAAGAAACGGGTAAAAGTGCTGCTGTCTTCGCCTAAAATAGCCAGGCCGTCTATCATCCATTGGTAAGTAGGGGCAGTGCCACCGTTTATAGGAAAGGCGGTGAATGTTAGCAAAGACTGGGTACAATAAGGGTTGCTGCCCGTGGTCAGCGCTATTATAACACCCGGCGCTATACTGGTTGACCGGTGGATAATAATGGTATTTGACCGGGCGCTATCCAAGCCGGCAGAGTTTGTATAATATATCTCGCAATATATACTGTCGCCATCTACAGGCGCCGTGGTATAAAAGGTATCTATAGTAACTGTGGTAAACACATTGTCGACATACCAGTGGTATGATGTGGTGCTGAAAGTGTCTACGCTTTGCACCGCTGTAAAAGTAAGCTGGCTGCCTGGGCAGGTAGTATCTGTATAGGGTGGTATAGAGATAGTGACCGTTTGATGAACCTGGGCAGACAAGAGGCTATGAATACCGAAGCTCAGCAAAAATAAAAGGGTAAATTTACGGATCATAATATAAATATTTACTCCATCCAGCCGGGGAGGATAGAATTAGTTTGCGTAAAAATAATCTATTCATTTAATAATTCTAAAAGATTTTTTAAAATATCATTTAGAAAGAAATATTTTTAAAGTTTGGATAGAGCTTTATTTTTTTATATTAAATACTATATTTGCACCCCCGTACAAACGGATCATCATCCGCTTAATGGGGATTTTCATTATTTTATACAGATACTTTCAACGACAACCCAATGCATTTAAAAGGTTTGGTTAAGTTTTTTACTGGCGCCCTGATACTGATATCACTGTACCAGCTTTCTTTGACTTTAATCGTCCGGAACGAAGAAAAGAAATTACATGCGCAGGCATCGCGCATGGCAGCGGCACAGGCAGCCCCCGGCATATCGACAGAGAGCATGGCCAAGCTCGACGACAGCCTCTATCAAACGATCACAGATAGCATGCAGGGCGAAGTTATCTTTAGCGTACCTGTACTTAAAAAGTACACTTACCAGGATGCTAAGGGTGAAGAGCTGAACCTGGGTCTGGACCTGCAGGGTGGTATGAACGTGACACTTGAGGTGGGCCTTGATGGTCTCGTTCGTTCTATGTCGAACAACCCGCGCGATCCGGCTATGAACAAAGCTATTGCAGATGCCAATACCGCGAAAGCAAACAGCGAAGCCAACTTCATCACACTTTTCGGTGAAACTTACCAGAAAGAAAATCCGGGCGTGAACATGTCTTACCTGTTCACCAAGCCTTCTGAAAAAGAGATCACACGCGCGTCTACCAACGACCAGGTGCTTGCTAAGCTGAACAGTGAAGCTAAGGACGCCGTAAAGCGTACTTATAATGTACTGCAAACGCGTATTGATAAGTTCGGCGTATCTAACCCGAATGTAAACCTTGATGAAAAGAAAGGTATCATTACCGTAGAGCTCGCAGGTGTGCATAACCCTGAGCGTGTACGTAAATACCTGCAGGCTACTGCAAAGCTGCAGTTCTTCGAAACATACACTAACCAGGAAATAGGCCCGATGTTGGTTACTGCCAACGATGCGCTGTACAAATATCTTTCTGGTAGCGGCGAAGACAGCACATCAGCTGACTCTACTAAAAAAGCTACAGCATCTGCTACAGATACCACGGGCAAAGCAGGCAACGATACTGCCAGCCTCACTAACGTGCTGGGCAGCAAGGCCGCAGACAACAAAACTGCCAAGACAACAGACTCTGCCCAGATAAAACAAGCAGATGCAATAAAGAAGAACCCGCTTATAGCCCTGATAATGCTGAATGCTACACAGGAAAATGGCTTTATGGCCAGCCCTGTAGTAGGCTATATAGCAAAGAAAGATACCGCTAAGCTGGACAAGTACCTGGCGCTGGATGCGGTAAAAAACAAATTCCCGTCTAATGTGCATTTTGCTTATGGCGCAGATGACAACAAGAAGAACCGTGACCCTAATGCAAGAATACCGCTGTATGCAGTGAAAATGCCTCCGGGCGGTGTTGCAAGACTGGAAGGCGACCACATTACCAATGCACGTGCTGACTATAGCCCGCTTAACGGCCAGCCCGACGTAAACATGGAAATGGACATATCTGGCGCACGTGTGTGGAAAGATATGACCGGTAAGAGCGTAGGCGGATATGTAGCCGTGGTGCTCGATGACCGTGTTTATTCTTGCCCACGTGTAGACAATGAAATAGCTTCAGGCAGCACAGAAATATCTGGTTCATTCACAGCAGAAGATGCGCAGGACCTTGCCAACATTCTGAAGTCTGGTAAGCTGCCGGCGCCGGCAAACATTGTGCAGGAGCAGGTAGTAGGCCCTACGCTGGGTGTTGAGAACATCAACAAAGGAATGAACTCGCTGATACTTTCGTTCGTTATCATATTCGTGCTCATGCTCGTGTATTATAATACCGGTGGCATCATCGCAGACATTTCGCTTATCCTCAACCTTATATTTACTATCGGTATTTTATCTGCGCTGCATGCCACGCTTACCATGGCCGGTATAGCGGGCCTGGTACTTACCGTAGGTATGGCGGTGGATACGAATGTTATCATCTTTGAGCGTATTAAAGAGGAGCTTACGGCCGGCAAGTCGTACCAGCAGGCCATATCAGATGGTTATAAGCGCTCTTACGCTCCTGTGCTCGATGGTCACATCACCGTACTCATCACGTCTATCATCCTGTTCATATTCGGCCTTGGCCCTGTGCGCGGTTTCGCTACTACACAGATCATCGGTATCCTGTTATCACTGTTCTGTGGTATCCTGGTATCGCGCCTTGTTACAGATGTGTATACTAAGCGCGAGCGTCACTTCAAGTATTTCACCGGCCTTTCAAAATCTATATTCCGTAAGGCGCACTTTAAGTTTGTTGAGGCCCGTAAGTACACCTACTGGATCACTGCCGTAGTATTGCTGCTTGGCGCCAGCACTTGGTTCGTTGGCTTTGATAAGGGCGTTGAATTCCAGGGTGGCCGTAGCTATACAGTGAAGTTTGAGCAGAAACACCAGATAGAAGAAGTGCGCGAAAAGCTGAAGAGCTATTTCAATGGTGAGCGCCCGGTTGTAAAAACGATCGGTACCAATAACCAGCTGAACATCACCACATCTTACCTGATCACTACTCCGGGACAAGGTGTAGAGCAAAAAGTGGAAGAGAAACTGCTGGAAGGCTTAACAAAGGAAAACCTGATACCATCAGGTACTACGCTGGAACAGTTTAACAGCAAATACCTGCAGAGCTCACAAACAGTATTGCCAACGATATCTGACGACCTGAAGAACGGCGCTATACAGGCAACCATCATTTCGCTGATAGCTATCTTCATATACATCCTGTTGCGTTTCCGCAAATGGCAGTACTCACTGGGTACCCTGTTATCATTGTTGCACGACGTTTGTATCATCCTTGCGGTATTCTCTTTCTTCCGTGGTAAAGTACCATTCGCGTTGGAAATTGATCAGCACTTCATCGCAGCTGTACTTACCGTAATAGGGTTCTCGATGAATGACACGGTTATCGTGTTCGACCGTATCCGTGAGTACTTCCGTAAGTCACCAGATGAAGATAAAACAAGCGTTATCAACCGCGCTATCAACGATACCATGAGCCGTACCATTATGACATCGCTCTGCGTATTCATTACCCTGCTTATCCTCTTCATCTTTGGCGGTGAAGCAACACGCGGATTCGCATTTGCAATGTTGATAGGTGTATTCACCGGCACCTACTCATCTATCTTCGTGGCAGCCCCGGTACTTGTAGACATGGACAAGAGCGGCTCCCTGAAAAAAGAAGTAGACCGCGAAGCACACGTAGAAGAACTGAAGAAACTGGCGTAATAGCCTTTTAGAATAAAACTTGGAATCCCGCTCTTTGGAGCGGGATTTTTTTATGTTTGAAAAGGTTTTATAGCTTTATGATAATGACAAGGAAAAATACACATGCCTTATTATCGCTTTGTTTGTTAGCTATGCCCATTTTTACTTTTGGACATAAAGACAATCAGAAAATAACTGCTCAATTTAGCTTCAATCAAATTGATAGCTTAACAAATGCAACAGTCACTTGCATTGTTGCAGATACAACATCTTTTTTAGTTGTAAATACCATGTGGTATGTTGGTAGCTATGATGAAGGAAATGCTCGCTTTGCGGCACACCAAAACCATTTTGATATATACATACTATATTCCAAGAACCATAAATTTTATGTTCAGAAAATTGATAATTATAGCTTTTTCAAAAAGAGAAAGATTAAGGGTGAAAAGGTAGAACGATTCTTAGTAAACGCTTTTGATAAAATGAAGAAAGAAAAACTTGCACGTAAAATTGACACCTCTTATGACGAGCATGGACAAATGAGAACATCTGTAACAATAGTGGATCATAAGCTTGTTAGGCAAGTTGAGATTATCAAAGCTAATGACACGTTGCGGTACGAATATCCAAGTGAATTTTCGGAAAATAAGAAGAATCTGACAACGTATAAGTTCCATTTCTTTACTTGTCTGGATAAGATTGTAAACCAGATAGATAAAAAGAAGGGAAAAAGGAAAGATATTATAATTGAAAATTAATCTCCGCTCTGGTTTAACTCAGATTTTGCAGTTGAGTAAAATGTGACAGGTTGTCGTATTTTTTTACATCCTCGCCGAGTCTCCGCTTTTTCTGCGGGACTCGTCGCTACTCGCGTAGAGCATCCTACTAACCATAGCACTAGTCCATCCTGCTGTGTACCCACAAGTATTGTAGTCCAACATAATATGCCCCATAGGGGCTACCGCTTTGTAGAAAATGATATCCTCCCCACATGTATGCCCCGTAGCGGGCTAACCAAATACACTAACAAGATATCTCCCTCGCATTCGAACCCCGTAACTTGCCCCGGAAAATAGCTGCCACCATGTCCCGGCAAAACCCATCCATAAGATCCATAGCACAGAAAAACATACCTCCTCCTCCCCAGAAACCAGCCTCAAACCCTTTACAGGCAATGCTTTCAGTTTTCAAGGCAATTATTACCTACGTCTCGCCCGTGTTGGTGTTTTCACCAACACGGGCGCGCAAGACAGGCGCCATAACTCATCAAACAAAACTAATGAAAAACAAGCTTCCTCCTCCCCCAAAATCGACCTCAAACCCACTACAGGCAAGGCTTTCCATTTTAGGGCCGAATATTACCACCCAATAGCTCCCGCTCCGTTGGAGAGGGTCGGGGAGAGGTTTTTTTACCTACCTTTGCCCCCGCTATGAAGAAATTTTTCGAGCATGTGGGTAAGATCTGGCTGATGATCAGTGAAGGGTTTACCCGGCCTGAAAATATAAAGGTGTACTGGATAGAGTTTATGGAGCAGTGCAACGATATAGGCATTCGTTCCCTGCCTATTGTGCTAATTATCTCTGTGTTCCTGGGTATGGTGCTTACCATCCAGCTATCTTACCAGCTCATAAGCCCGCTGGTACCTAAAACGGTTATTGCCACACTTGTACGCGACTCTTCCATACTGGAGCTTTGCCCTACGGTAGTGTGTATAGTGCTGGCAGGGGTTGTAGGCTCAAAAATAGCATCGGAGCTGGGTAACATGCGCGTGAGCGAACAAATAGATGCACTCGAGATAATGGGCATAAACACCAAAACCTACCTTGTCCTCCCCAAAATTCTTGCTGCTATGATCATGGTGCCATGTCTCATCATTATTTCCATAGCCATTTGTATATGGGGCGGCTACCTGGCAGGTCTGTTTTCTCATATCCTTACCCGGCAGCAGTTTTTCCTCGGCCTTACTACGGGCTTTATGCCTTATAACCTGTTCTTTGCTATGGTGAAGGCCTTTACCTTCTCCCTTATCATAGCCATAGTACCGGCATATTATGGCTATTACGTAGAAGGTGGCGCGCTGGAAATAGGCCAGGCATCAACAACCTCGGTGGTAGTAAGCTGTGTGCTTATTCTTTGCGCTGATTATGGCTTATCGCTCTTACTACTATAGCGACGCTATTCCGAAAGCTTTTTGATGCACTTGCTCATATCAATGCCTTTCAGCATTACTCCTGAAAAAAGATCTCCCTTTTTTTCTATCCTGCTCGTTATGTTTTTAAAGGTAAAGTCCGATGGGTGCAGCCCGCTTTTTACCTCGCTCCATTCCAGTGGTGTGCTTACTGTTGCGCCCGGCTTTGGGCGCAGGCTGTAGGCGCAGGCCAGCGTTTGCCCCTTCCTGTTTTGCAGGAAGTCGATATAAAGGTTGCCCTTGCCCCTTTTACTCAATGAGCGCTCCAGCGTAGTGAAATCCGGCAACTGCTCCTGTGCCATCATGGCTATCATGTGGGCAAAGTCCTTAGCCTGCTCATAAGTGTACTTCGCACCCAGCGGCACATATACATGTATACCAGTAGCGCCCGATGTTTTGGGGAAACATGCTGCTCCAGCCTTGTCCAGTATTTGCTTTATCACATTGGCAGTCTCTATCACCTGCTCAAACGTGTTATTCTCCGATGGGTCGAGATCCATCACCAGGTAGTCCGGCTTATCCAGGTCTTTAAGCCGCGAGTTCCAGGGGTTCATTTCTATGCAGCCAAGGTTGGCCAGGTAGAGCAAGGTAGGCTTATCGTTGCAGATAATGTAGTTTATATCCTTTTCTGCGCTCTCAGAATACAAGGGTATATACTTTACCCACTTAGGCGCTTTCAGCCCGGCATCCTTATGAAAAAAGCCCTTTTCATTGATTCCGTTAGGCATCCGCAATAAAGACTCCGGCCTGTCTTTCATATACTTGAGGATGTGCGGAGCTACAGTATTGTAATAGTTCACCACATCTCCCTTGGTATAGCCTTCTTCTGGCCAGAATATTTTATCCAGGTGAGTGAATTCTACTTTCTTTGTACCGGTTAGTATCGGGGCTTCCATAGCTGCGCTTTTTACTGTTTTCGATGGCTTCTTTTTACCTGCGTCATCCTTTACTTCTTCATGCACCTCGGTGGGCGCTTTATCTATTCGCAGGCCCATAAACACAGGGTGCCGCCTGTGTCCGCTTTCTGTTACTTCAGAGTATTTCAGGTTGCACACCAGTTCAGGCTTCACCCAGGTTACGGGTGCGTTCACAGGTACCTTAGCATCAAATGGTGACTCCTCGGTTTTTAGTGCTTCCAGTTGCCGATATACGTCTTTCAGAGCCTTATCATCAAAGCCAGTACCGGTGTGCCCTATATATACGAACTTACCTTTTTTATACAATCCCAGTACCAGCGCGCCAAAATATTTTCTGCCACCCCGGGGTTCTGTATAGCCCGCTATCACCGCCTCTTCCATGATCACGTTCTTCACCTTTAGCCAATCATTGGTGCGGCTGCCTTCTGTATAAACACTGTCCGCACGCTTAGCTATCATACCTTCAAGCCCCTGCTTTTTCATAGCGGCAAAAAACGCTTTTCCCTGTTCCTCTATATGGTCGCAGTAACGGATGATATCGCTGTTAGGCAGTAATTCTTTCAGCAGCTTTTTCCTTTCCAGCAGTGGCTTATCCTCAATCGACTTGCCATCTATATAAAGGCAGTCAAAAACATAATAGCAAATAGACAGGCTCTTATCTTGCGCATATTGCTGTATCAGCTGGAACGATGGCTTGCCATCTTCATCCAGTACCACTATCTCGCCATCCAGCACCACCTTCTTTTTTACGCTCTTCAGCTCTTCATACACTGCGGGATAGTCAGGCGCAAACGATAGCCCATTCCGGGAATACAGCTTTATATCATCCTTGCCTATATCCGCTATAGCACGATAGCCATCCCATTTTATTTCGTAGATCCAGTTCTTATCGTTAAATGCTTCCTCATGCAGCTTTGCCAGCATAGGCTTTATATACCTGCTGAATTTTGCATTGCTGCTGCCGTGGTGGGTTTGGGAATAAGACTTTGGCTCAGGTTCAGGAGCCGTAGGCTGCTTCAGCAGTATCGGCTTTACTTTTTTTTTACCACTTTATCTTTGTTACGCTCTGCCGTGTAGGCCAGCGAGCTTTTCTTGGCGTAGTCTTCGCTGGTGTAGTCTTCGTCGGTGGCATATTTATCATGGTGCTTTATCAGCAGCCAGGTCTTTTCATCCTTCTTCATATTCACCAGCGCGAAGTCACCTTTCAGCAACTTTCCGTGCATCCTGAATTTTATATTGCCGGCATGCAGGTGTTGCGCAAATTCCTTTGGTGATATAACGTTAGCATCTTCATCAATCGGCTCATAAGTGCCATGGTCCCATACGTCCACATGGCCCGCCCCATAATTGCCGGCAGGTATATCGCCTTCAAATGTTGCATAGTCTATAGGGTGGTCTTCCACCATCATAGCCAGCCTCTTGTCTTTGGGGTTAAGGGACGGCCCTTTAGGCACAGCCCAGCTTTTGAGTGTACCATTTAGCTCCAGCCTGAAGTCGTAATGCAGGTGGCTGGCATGGTGCCGCTGCACCACAAATGTCAGCTTGGCTCCGGCGAGCCCCTTTTTGCCCGCAGGCTCAGGGGTGTCGCCAAAGTGTCGTTTGCTGTTATATTTAGCTAAGCTCATTATTCTATATTTTTCATGCCTGACATTCGGATAGAGCTAAGATGCCTTCTTTCTTGTTCCCGTATCCAAGCTTGCCTTTAGTTGTTCCATCATGTCTTTACTCTTGTTATGCACCAGCTTAAACTTAGGCGCTGTGATCTTCTTTCCTTTCGCCTTTGCTTCTATTATCTTCATCAGCTCATCATCGTAAGTGTCCTTATACTTCCCCATGCTGAACTTCTTTGGCGTCAGCTGGTTAATAAGCGCCTGGGCCATTTTAAGCTCAGCAGGCTTTACTGTTATATCCTTTGGTATGTTCAGGTCCTCGTAATTCCGTATCTCCTCGGCATACCTTATTTTCAATAGCAGCAGCATGTCGTCCTGTGGTTTTAGCAGGCATAGATTTTCTTTAGTGCGCATTATATATTCGCCTATAGCCACCTTACCACTTTGCTTCAACGCCTCTCTTAATAGCACATAAGCTTTCTCGCCGCCTTTTGTTGGCTCCAGGTAATAAGGGGTATCGTAAAACGTAGTATCTATATCTTCCTCCTTAGCAAATTCACTGATGTCTATCATTTTACTCTTCTTCGGGCTTACCTTTTCAAAGTCATCGTCAGTCAGCACCACGTATTCATCATTGTACTTAAAGCCCTTCACAATATTAGCCCACGGCACTTCTTTACCCGTATCAGAATTTATGCGTGCATAGCGGATGCCGGCATGGCCGTTTTTATCCAGCATATGCAGGTCCAGCGTACTGTCCTGCACAGCGCTAAACAACCTCACAGGTATATTCACCAACCCGAAACCAATAGATCCTGACCATATAGCGCGCATAGCAATAGTATTTGGTGACTAACCTATTATAAAAAGCATGCCTGTAGATGATTTCATTCGCCATAATGTTCAGGAAATGAACTCCGCCGTTTAAAGGAAAAAAGACAATACGGGAAAAATCCCCCTCTCCCTACCGTAAAAGTCACGTAGCGGAGTATAGTAAATACGCGCATTTTTACGTAGCCAAATTGCCCCCCAACAATGACGACAGCATCATACACCTACAGGCCGGAGCTTACACCTCGGGAAAAAGAAGTATTAATGTATATAGCGGAAGGCTTAAGTTCAAAACAAATTGCGGCTAAGCTAGCCATCAAAGAGAACACCATAATCAACCATAACAGGAATATGCTGCTGAAGACCGGTACGAGAAATAACGAAGAGCTGGTGCGCAAGTTGTCAAAAGAAGTGGGCGCAAGGCGTTTGTAACCGGCATAAAAAAGCCCCCGGTTATGCACCAGGGGCTGTAT
>Ga0206843_10020_pt1 | contig 66206 bp, 67 predicted proteins | sample Alteio_BWOrgCont_21_FD_152869 | JGI IMG/M metagenome (GOLD analysis project Ga0206843, IMG submission 152869) | Enriched cells from forest soil in Barre Woods Harvard Forest LTER site, Petersham, Massachusetts, United States -... | ecosystem: Environmental > Terrestrial > Soil > Temperate forest >...
GACGGATACTTAATATTTTTTTTAATTATCTCCGGGAAACAGTTATCTAAAAACACTCAAAATACGTTCCACAAATGAACGTTTGTTATAACAAATTGCAATAGATTTGTAAACTCGCTGTGAAACGCACTGTAGTATTGGGTTTTAAGGGTTATGAATAATAACTATATACCTATAAATTTAACGCCAGCAGATACCACGACACTTAATTGCGGTGCAAAATTATACCAATATGTCAAAAATGCTACCTTTGCGCCACATTTTCACCCCAACTTTAACAAAAACATGGAAAAAGACCTGTACCAGCACCCCGATTATTACCTTGTAGACGAGTTGCTGACCGAAGAACACAAGTTGATCCGCGATGCGGTAAGGAGTTATGTAAAGAAAGAAATTTCCCCAATTATAGAAGAATATGCCCAAAAGGCAGAGTTCCCGAAGCAAATTATCAAGGGTTTAGGCGACTTGGGTTGTTTTGGGCCGTTTGTTCCCCAAAAGTACGGCGGCGCGGGGCTCGACTACATCTCGTACGGCATTATGATGCAGGAGTTAGAGCGCGGCGACTCGGGCATCCGCTCTACAGCTTCGGTGCAAGGTTCATTAGTTATGTTCCCCATCTATAAATTTGGTAGTGAAGAGCAAAAGATGAAATACCTGCCAAAATTGGCAACAGGGGAGTGGATGGGCTGTTTTGGCCTTACGGAGCCAAATCACGGATCGAACCCGGCAGGTATGCTCACCAACTATACCGACGCGGGTGACCATGTGATCCTTAACGGATCGAAGATGTGGATATCTAACGCACCATTTGCAGATATTGCCGTAGTATGGGCAAAAGATGAGCAGGGCGAAATACACGGCTTGGTGGTGGAGCGCGGTATGGAAGGTTTTACCACGCCCGAAACTCATGGCAAATGGTCGCTAAGAGCATCTGCTACCGGTGAACTGGTTTTTGATAATGTAAAAGTGCCTAAGGAAAATATATTCCCAACCATAAAGGGTTTGAAAGGCCCGCTTACCTGCCTGAGCAGCGCACGCTATGGTATAGCCTGGGGCGCCCTTGGTTGCGCTATGGACTGCTACGATACAGCATTGCGCTATTCACAACAGCGTATACAGTTTGGCAGGCCTATAGGTGGTTTCCAGCTCACGCAAAAGAAGCTGGCAGAAATGATCACCGAGATCACCAAAAGCCAGCTGCTCAATTGGCGCCTCGGCGTGCTGCGCAACGAAGACAGGGCCACACCGGCTCAGATATCGATGGCTAAGCGCAATAGCTGCGACATAGCCCTGAAGGTAAGCCGCGAGGCAAGGCAGATACTCGGCGGCATGGGTATCACCGGCGAATTCAGCATAATGAGGCACATGATGAACCTGGAATCTGTAGTGACCTATGAAGGCACGCACGATATACACCTGCTGATAACCGGCATGGATGTTACGGGGTTCAATGCTTTTACTTAGAAATGTGAATTAGGGATTTGGATCGTTTTATATCAAATGCAGGGCTTTGGCCTTGCATTTTTTTTGAGTATAACTATCCTTTTGAAAACCAATGGCATGAAATTTTTCAAGGGTTTATCGAAGACTGGAAATAGTGTTTAGGCTAACCCAAAATTTATAAAAGCTATGAAAAAGCTACAGGTATTTTCGATAATTGTATTGTTGTTATCTTTAAGCAGTTGCCAGGTAATAGGCGATATTTTTAAAACAGGGGTAGGGGTAGGGGTGTTCCTCGTACTTGCAGTAATAGGCCTCATCATTTTTGTAATAGCCAAAATAGGTGGCGGGGGTAAGTAAGGCAAAAATTTAAAATCAAATAATTAACCATCAAAAACTAATATTATGAGCACATCGAAATTTTTTGCCGGCGCACTTGTAGGGCTTGTGGCCGGACTGCTGTTAGCTCCTGAAAAAGGAGAAGACCTGAGAAGCGACCTGGCAGACTCTGCCGAAAAATGGAAACGCAAATTCTACCGCCTTACCGGAAAAACTGCTGCTGAACTGGAAGACCTGCGCAGCCTGCTCGACGAAGAAATAGAAGGCCTCAGCGATGATGTGCGCAGCCGCATACTGAATATACTTGATGAAAGCGAGCGTAGCGCAAGAAACCTGAAGCGCAACTTCACTACTGAGCTGAGAGACATGTAAGAAATAACGGCGTTATATAAAGCAAAAGCGGGAAGCATTGAGCTCCCCGCTTTTTTAATGGTATTAAATGTGATTACGGATTGTCAGTAGTTACCGTTTCGGCAGAGCGTGCGTCATCTGGAGTGTTTTCCAGGTCACGGTCCAGGGTGTAAAGCGCGTCGCCATTGGCAGTTTCGCCACCCGCGATCTTTATCTTCGATATAAGGTCAAGCGCCATAGTTTCTTCTTCTATCTGCTCTTTTACAAACCACTGCATAAAGTTCCAGGTTGCCCAGTCTTGCTCGTCAAGGCTCATTTTTACCAGCCTGTAGATGGAGTTGGTATTATCTACCTCGGCTTCAAATACCTTATTGAAACAATCGTTAACACTTGTCGGGTCAGGATTAGGAGCCGGTATTGCCGTTATTATTACCCGTCCGCCACGCTTCTGGATGTATTCCAGAATTTTCATCATATGGTTACGCTCCTCAGCCGCATGGCGGAAAAGGAAATTGGCTATGCCTTCATACCCTGCACTATCCGCCCATGAGGCATAAGAAAGATATATTTGTGAAGCGTGTGCTTCCTTGGTCATCTGGTCGTTGAGTGCGGCTTCAATTGTTTTTGAGAGGCGGTTTGTGTCCATGGCAATGATTTTTTTGTTTGTGAGATAAAGATATTAAATGTTGTGTGTTAGTGCAGTAACTTTTTATGATAAAAAAGTTAGTCAAATTTTATGCCCTCGTTAGTTGTGCCGCCAGTGTGTTTTATCCCGGTCATTGCCGCCCCGTAATATATTCACGATAAGCGCCAGGAACATCGCGCATACAACCGCCGCAGCTACCTCTTTAATTATTGGGTCGGTGATAAAAACGAGATGTACTTTTAAAAACCTGTTACCAAGCCACGCGCCGGCAACACCGATAATAATAGTAGTAACCATGCCAAAACCGCGGCCGGGCAATATCATTTGCGCCAGCAACCCAGCAATCATGCCTGTGACTACTAAAACGATCAATGCCTTATGCTCATGAAATTGCTGCGACAGGAAGGATGCTAATGAAAATAAGAAAAGTGGCGCCACAGTGCAGAGGTTAGCATGTAAATTTATAACTTCCTGTTTTTTATATCAATGCACACAATATAAAGTAGCTGATTATTTTTGATGAATAAATGAAAGAAAAAATAAAGAGGGGATTATTTCTTTTTATGCTGCTGGTATTGTTCCTGCCACTTGTGCAGCAATCCTTTCATTTATTTGATGGTATAAAGCTATATGGAAAATTCGACCAGGCCCCTGATATTGATTTTTCTATTGGTAAGTGGTGGAGCGGCACCTATTGGGACTGGAAGAGTAAGTATGTTAACGATGCCGTGGGGTTAAGGCCTGTAATGATAAAAACCAACAATCAGGTGAATTTTAGTTTATTTGGCAAAATACCCCTAAGCATCCCGCCTCCAAAAGATGATTACTTGTTTTATTACAGTTTTATATGGGCATATTCCGGGAGAGATTATTTAGGGATGCACAGAATTATTACTAGTGCAGAAAAGCTCAAGGCGGTACAAGACACGATGAAAAAAGCAGGCAAGTCGCTAATACTGGTATGTGCGCCCGGAAAGGCTTTCTTTTACCCGGAATATTTGCAAAGTATTTATCAAAATCCCGCCAAGAAGCCAACTAACTATGCAATATATACTAAAGTGGCAGACTCACTGGGTATTAATATGATCGACTTTAATGCATGGTTTCTTGCTATAAAAGGCAAAACTAAGGACCTGTTATTTACGAGATCAGGCATACACTGGTCTACGTATGGTGCCATGCTAGCCGCCGATAGCCTGGTGAACTATATGGAAAATCTGCGGCACATAAAAATGCGGCATCCCGTATGGGCAAATGTTGAACACACAAATACTGCAAAATATGCTGACGATGACATAGTTAAATGCTGTAACTTTTTTTTCCCGTATACAAAGGAAGTATATAGCTACCCGGATATTTCTTACCCTTTACAAAATTATATGGTAAGGCCTAAAACGGTCTATATCGGCGACAGTTTTACCGAGATGTGGATATTTGAGCATTTTATGGACAAAGTAAATGTTGACTGGAAATTCTGGTATTATTTCAGAGAAATATGGGATGTGTATGACCAGGATGAATCAGCCAGGAAACGTACACTGGCTGGGGACGAATGGTTGGGTGACATTAATAGTGCAGATTACGTAGTATTGGTATACACCGCTTCCAACTTTAGTAATGTGGGAAGTGGCTTTATTGAAAAGGCATACGATCATTATTTTCCGGCATCACCGATCTTAGATTAAATAGTATACGAAACAATTGCAATTGACGTTTGAACAACTGGTAAGCATTATTTTTATTATTTTGTAGGAAATCCCGATCTTATTTAAAAATGGTATTCAGCAGCATAGCATTTATATTTTACTTTTTGCCCCTGTTCTTTTTCTTTTATTACCTGGCTGATAAGAGATATAAGAATGCCGTGATATTGGCAGGCAGTATATTGTTTTATTCCTTTGGGGCTCCACGGTTTATTTTTGTTATTTTAGGTACCACTGTTGTAGATTTCTATGTAGTGCGCCTTATGTCGGCTACAGAGAATCGGTCACGAAGGGTTGCCTTACTCTGTTTGTCGCTGGCTATCAACCTGGGGTTGTTGTTTTATTTCAAATACAGCAATTTCTTTGTTGAAAACCTGAATGCCATCTTTGGCAAGCTGGGCGTACACCAGCTATCATGGACAAAGCTAGTGTTGCCTATTGGTATATCCTTCTATACTTTTGAAACCATTACTTATGTGGTCGATGTATTCCGGGGCATTCATAAACCATTAAAGAACTTTTGGGATTACCAGCTATATATCATACTGTTTCCAAAGCTCATAGCCGGGCCTATCATAAGGTATCACGATTTTGCAGGGCAGATATACGACCACACTGAGCATGAAACCACGGATAATAAGCTGCGGGGACTATACCGGTTTTTCATTGGGCTGGGCAAAAAGGTGCTGATAGCCAACACCATAGGTGCCAGCGCCGATGCCATTTTTAACATTCCTCACGATCAGCTGGGCACTACCACTGCATGGCTTGGCGCCCTTTCCTACACCTTCCAGATATACTTTGACTTCTCTGGCTATTCCGATATGGCCATAGGCCTGGGGCTAATGATGGGTTTCCGTTTCCCTGAAAATTTTAATAATCCATATACCGCGGCTTCCATTACAGATTTCTGGAGAAAGTGGCATATAACATTGGGCAACTGGATGCGTACTTATCTGTACATACCACTTGGTGGCAACAGGGTAAGCAGCAAGTGGCGGCTTTATTTTAATCTGTGGCTGGTGTTTCTTGCCTCGGGCTTATGGCATGGCGCGGCGTGGGGCTTTATCATATGGGGAGCATACCATGGCTTCTTCCTTGTTATAGAGCGCCTTTTTCTCGGCAAGTGGCTGGCAAAACTAGGTAAGGCTTCCTTCATTTACACTTTTGCGGTGGTATTGGTAGGGTGGGTATTTTTCAGGCTGGAGTATTTTCATTACGCCATTGGCTATTTGCAGCGCATGTTCTCATGGCATAACAATGTAGGCATGTGGCAGCCCGATACGGAATACAAATTCATACTGGTAGTTGCGGCATTCTTCTCGTTCTTCACTCTGCCTGTGTGGGGGCTAAAGATACAGCAGCGTATATTTTATTCCGATTATTCGCTGAGGCTTCACTTTGTAATGGCGTTTGTTACGTTGCTGCTATGTATTATTTCGGCAGGGCGTATCACGGTTTCTACCTTTAACCCATTTATCTATTTCCGGTTCTAGCCATGGGCAGCAAAGCGAAGAACGGCTTATTCTTTTTCCTTTTTGCGATTCTCTTTTTGCCTATGCTGCAAAAGGCATTCCCATTTATTAAAAGCGCCCCGCTGAGCGGGGGATACCAGAACAGCGCTGATGTGGAATTTAAACCGGATAAATGGTTCGACGGCTCGTATTGGGATGGTAAAAGCAAATACTTAAACGATCATCTTGGTTTCAGGCCAGACTTTGTAAGAGTGAATAACCAGCTGGATTATTCATTGTTCCGGAAAATACGGGTAGGATGGAAGTTATTGGGCGATGATTCAAGCCTGTGCCAGGACACGTATATATACAGCTACCTTGGAAGAGATTTTGACGGATACCCATACATACAGGAAAAGGTGACAAAGTTAAAGGCCCTGCAGGATACGCTGGCCCGGGTGGGCAAATCGCTGATCTTTGTTTATGCTCCGTCGAAAGCTTATTATTACCCGGAGCATATACCAAAGAAATTAAGAGATACCGCCAGGGGTATTACAAACCTGGAAACATATAAACGCCTCGGCGACGCAGCAGGTGTCAATCAAATTGACTTTAATGCATGGCTCCCGGCCATGAAATATGAAAGCAAAGAGCTGCTATATCCCAGGCAAGGATTTCACTGGTCGGTTTACGGATCGCTATTGGCGGCAGATAGCCTTATTAGGTACATAGAGCGCCTGCGCAATATACATATGGTGCATCCCGTTTGGGAGCGTATAGAGCATACGATGCAGGCAAGAGATAAAGATGATGATATAGCAAAGTCGATGAACCTCGTAGTGCCCTTTACAAAAGAAACATTCAGCTACCCGGTGGTAAGGTTTGCCGGAGACAAAACCGCAGTAAAGCCAAGAGTCATATACGTAGGCGACAGCTTCTTGTTTCAATGGATGCGCCAGTGGGTGATGGAAAATGTGAACAGCGACTGGCAAATATGGTATTACAACAGGGAATTAATAAATAGAACTTACAATGAAGATGCTTGCCAGCCTTTTAATGACGAATATGTTTTTGAACAGGTCGGCAAAGCTGACGTTATTGTGATCATGTTTACATCGCCAAACCTTAGTAAGATGAGCAATAATTTTGTAGAGAAAATGTATGACCACTTTTACGCAGCCAAACCAATGATCAAATAATTGTAGCGCTTTTTTTAATGACCGGGAATAAAATAAAGAATGGCTTACTTTTTTTGCTTTTCAGCATACTCTTTTTGCCCATGCTGCAAAAGGCATTTCCTTTTATTAAAAGCGCCCCGCTAAATGGGGAATATATAGTTGCCGCCGATACTATATTTACCCCCGAAAAATGGTTTGACGGAATATACTGGAATAGGAAAAGCAAGTATATCAACGATAATATGGGGCTAAGGCCAGACATCATAAGGCTAAACAACCAGGTCGATTTTTCGCTGTTTAAAAAAATACATTCGGAATGGCGGCTGCTTGGCGAGAACTCCTGCATTTTCCAGGATGTGTATATCTATAGCTACCTGGGCAGGGACTATGACGGCTACCCATATATACAGGAGAAAGTAAGAAAGCTAAAGGCTATACAGGATACACTAGGCAAACTGGGCAAGTCGTTAGTATTCATACATGCTCCCTGCAAGGCATTTTATTACCCCGAGTATTTTCCTAAAAGGTATAAAGACACAGTGAAGTGCATGAGTAATTATGAAGCCTACAAGAAGATAGGCGATTCGCTGGGCCTCGAGCAAATAGACTTCAACGCATGGTTTCGGGGAATGAAAAACAGCAGCCCGGAACTGTTGTACCCCAAACAAGGGTTTCACTGGTCTGCTTACGGATCGCTGATAGCCGCAGACAGCCTTACCCGCTATATAGAGCGCCGCCAGAACATTCATATGATACACCCGGTATGGGATAAAATAGAGCATACCGATAAGCCGCGCTATAAAGACGACGATATTGCCCGGTCAATGAACCTGGTATGGCCGCTGGCGCACGAAACTTTCAGCTACCCGGAATTACGGTATACCAGTGATAGGCAGGCCACAAAGCCCAGGGTCATTTACATAGGCGACAGCTTTCTTTTTGAATGGACAGACCAGTGGGTATTACAAAATACCGACAGCACCTGGCATATCTGGTACTACAACCAAAGCATTATAGATAAGGACAACAGCCTTAAGGCCATGCATATGCTGAACGATAGTGAGCGTATAAGGCAAATTGACGATGCCGACTGTATAGTTATTATGTTCACCTCTCGCAACATGAGCAAGATGGACCAAGGTTTTGCAGAGCAGATCTATCAACATTTTTATCCGGGAAACAAATGATGGTGGACAAAAGAAAACACATATTGTTCTACGTCATTTTCGCGTTCCTTTTCCTGCCGCTGCTGCAGCAGAACTTTTCGTTTATTACCAGTGGCAGATTATATGGCTGGTTTACAACCTCACCCGATGTTGATTTTGCATGGGATAAATGGTTCGATGGCTCTTACTGCAGGGACAAAACAAAATACTATAACGACAATGTAGGCTTCAGGCCAGACCTCATAAGGCTAGGCAGCCAGCTCGACTATTCGCTGTTTACAAAATTCCGCTCCAATAAGATCATCCTCGGCACCGACACCTCTTTACTGACGCCTGAATTTCTCGATCCTTTTATCGGCAAAGACTACGCAGGCTATAGTGTTATATCAGAAAACGTGCGCAAGCTGAAAGCCATACAAGATACCCTTACCCACTTGGGCAAAACAATGGTACTGGTCTATTCTCCAGATAAAGCCTACTATTATGAGGATGAAATTCCCGCCACGTATAAGGCATTGCGTAAAGGTCCCGACAATTATCAGGTATACATAAAAGTTGCTGATTCTCATGGCATTAACCAGGTAGACTTTAACGCATGGTTTATGCAGTTAAAGCACATCAGTACAGAGGTGCTGTACCCTAAACAGGGCTACCACTGGTCTATGTACGGGTGCCTGCTTGCGGCCGATAGCCTGGAAAGATATATAGAAAAAGCAAGGAACATCCACATGCCGCACCCCGTATGGGACAGGGTAGAGCATACCAGCAAGCCACGATATTCAGACAACGACCTCGCCCTAACCCTCAACTTAATTTACCCAACTACCAAAGAAACATTCAGCTACCCTAATGTCACCTACCCGGCAAGCAGCACCATGACCAAACCTAAGATCATTTACCTGGGCGATAGTTTTCTGTTTCAATGGGAGATGGCTGGCGTGATGGACAATACCAATACCGGCTGGCAGATATGGTATTACTTCAACGAGCTATACCAAACCGGCGACCTGGCGAGAGAAGCGCATCACCCAACAGCAGAAACAGACTGGATAAAAGCATTGGAAAACACTGATTGCCTGGTGATCATGTACACCCCGCACAACATGTATGAAATAGGCGATGGCTTTATTGACAAAGCGTACACCCACTTTTACCCCGGAATGTTAAAATGACCAGCCCCAAATTATCTATTCTCTTCTTTCGCTAACTTCGTCGCAAATAAATACAATGGTCCTTCAGCAACCGCTTAATCATAATTTAGAACTGATAGCCCGGCAGGTGGTAGAAGGTTTTATCATAGGGCTGCACAAAAGCCCGTTTCATGGCTTTTCGGTAGAGTTTGCCGAGCACCGCCTCTACAACCCCGGCGACCCACTCCGTCACATAGACTGGCGCGTATATGGCCGCACCGACAAATTATTCATCAAGCGTTTTGAAGAGGAGACCAACCTGCGCTGCTGCCTCGTAGTAGATACCTCATCGTCCATGCAGTTTCCCAAAGACGATAAAAAGCTAAACAAGCTGCAGTTCTCCTGCGTAGCCGCAGCCAGCCTTATACAATTATTGAAGCGCCAGCTCGATGCTGCCGCCCTCGCACTGTTCGACGACCAGGTCAATTATCTCTCCGAATGCCGCTCCACACACAGCCACTACCGTATGCTCATTAATGAGCTGCAGCGGGTGATGGACGTAACTACAGAGAACAAGGTAACCAACGCCTCAAAAGCCCTGCACCTGGTAGCGGAGCAAATGCACAAACGCTCACTCGTAGTGGTATTTAGCGATATGATGGACGATGCCGATAACATAGAAGACCTGTTCTCGTCACTGCAACATTTGAGATATAATAAACACGAGGTAATATTATTCCATATAGTAGACGGTGCGCAGGAGCTGGCTTTTGAATTTGAGAACAGGCCCTACGAATTTGTAGATATGGAAAGTGGCGACCGTATAAAGCTGCAGCCGCAACAGATAAAAGAACAATACATAAGTAAAATGCGCGATTTCCAGGAGATGATAGAAAACCGCTGCCACCAATACCAGATAGATAGGGTAGCGGTAGACCTCTCTCAGCCGGTAGATGAGGTGCTGCACGCATTTTTAGTAAAGCGAAATAAATTGATGTAAATCACAAGATTTTTTCCTTACCTTTGCAACCCGTTTGGAAACCCTTAACCAGTAAAACGGTATAGGGATAATATAGTTAAAAAGCCTCTTTGGGGTTTGGGTATGAAGCATAACCGGGAATTTGAGATTGCCTGGCAAGGGTTAAAGCTCGGTCCGCACACATATATTTACGATCTCGACGATCGTTTTATGGAGGAGCGGGAAGTGGAGGAAGGCTTTAAAGACTGGAATGCGCGCGTAACCCTTGGGTTTGATAAGCATGAAAGTTTTTTCATGCTGCACTTTGACATAGATGGGCATGTAACTGTGCCGTGCGACAGGTGTGGAGACGATTTTGAGCTGAGGCTGTGGGACGAATTTGATCTCATAATAAAGCTTACAGGCGAAGAAACCGCGAAGATAGAAGACGAAGACGATGTGGTATTTATACCCCGCAACGAAACGGTGATAGATATAAGCAACTGGCTGTATGAGTTTGTAATGCTCAGCGTGCCATTGCAGCATATACACCCCGATAACGCAGACGGAACATCGGCATGCAACGAGCAGGCGTTAAAGCTGCTCGACAAGCTGTCGGAAACACCCGAAGAGCCAAATGAAAACCCGCTCTGGAAAGCGCTGGAAACATTTAAAGAGGCTAAACCGCCAAAGGCCAGGGTGAAACCGAAAAAACCGTAAGCCCGGGTTTGGAAAAAAAGAAATAAGTATTAAATTTAAACAACAATATAAAATAGAGTAAAATGCCTAATCCTAAAAGACGACACTCACAACAAAGGGGCGCAAAGCGTCGTACGCATTACAAGGCCACAGCCGAAACATGGAGCGTAGACTCCACAACCGGCGAGACCCACCTGCGTCACCGCGCCCATTGGGTAGAAGGAAAGCTGTATTACCGCGGTAAAGTGGTAGTAGACAAGGCTCCGGTGACTACAGAGACAGAGGGTGAAACCAATCAATAAACTTATTATTTTCACCCGATGAAGATAGGGCTTGACATTATGGGCGGGGATTACGCCCCCGCCGAAGCCATAAAAGGCGCTCAGATGTTTTTTGAGCAGGTGCCTGATTCGTCGGTGCACCTGGTGCTCATTGGCGATGCAGATGCTGCTGCGCCGTATATGTCACTCATAGATGCGCACCAGCACCGCTTCACTTTTGTTGAAGCGCCTGATACCATAGGCATGCACGAGCATCCTACCAGGGCGCTTAAAGAAAAACCTAATTCCAGTATAGCTGTAGGCTTCGGCATGCTCCAGAAGGGCAAGACCGATGCCTTTATCAGCGCAGGCAATACTGGCGCTATGCTGGTGGGCGCACTGTATTCGGTAAAAGCCATAGATGGCATTCTCCGCCCCACTATAGGCACCCCGATGCCCCGCCTCGACAATAAATTTAACTGCCTTCTCGACTCCGGTATCAATGCCGACTGCAAGCCCGAGCACCTGCTGCAGTTCGCCCAGCTCGGCTCCCTTTATGCGCAGCACGTGCATGGCATAGAAAGCCCCCGCGTAGCCCTGCTGAATATAGGCGAAGAAGAAGGCAAGGGCAACGTCCTTTGCCAGGCCACCTACCCGTTGCTCAAAGAACTGCCCGGCATCAACTTCGTAGGCAACGTAGAAGGCCGCGACCTGTTTTACGACCGCGCCGAAGTAATAGTATGCGAAGGCTTTGTAGGCAACGTAGCCCTCAAAATGGCCGAGTCAGTTTACGACATCTTCCGCGTACAAAAAGGCTTCACAGACCCATTCCTCGACAACTTTAATTTTGAGAACTACGGCGGCACCCCCATCCTCGGCATCAACAGCCCCGTCATCATCAGCCACGGCATAGCCCACGCCTTCGCCTTCCGAAACATGGTCGACGTAGCCAGCAAAGTCATCAGCTCCAACCTCATCGGCGTCTTCAAAGAGCACTTTAAGCAGCAGGCGGTAGTGTAGAGGGGTAGAATTTTGAGACAATACACTTTTATTTTTAGAATCTTCGGTTCGAGTCCCATCTGGTCCGCAGAAAACTAATTGGATAACACCCACCAAGCTTTTTTATGTCAAAAATATTTTAATAAACGCTCGTATTGTGGGTTTCGAGCTACTCACATTAACGAAGATTTATAACTCAGGTAAGAGGGTTAATATTATATAGGTACTACTGTAAATCCTTCCCTTGTTTCAATTGTCTCCGTATTTCGCACCTTGCTTCTTATACCTACCGTATTTTTTAGTTTTTGTCTCAGCGATAGTGTCATATCATTTATGCGTTGTTCCTTACGAAGCTTACGTAACTTTCCTCTGGTGTCATTTCTATGAAGAACCGTTATAGTATCTTCTTCCATGAATAAAACCAGCTCAATTTTAGCAGGGGGAGTCAAGGCTTTTGTAACGAAGTTGGAAAGTTCGTGATCACCGCAATACTTGACGAGGTAAATTGCGCTCAATGTATGCATTGCTTTTTCAACGACTTCAAGCACTAAGTCGCCAGTTACAATGCGATTTTCGTTTTCCGCTGCATGTCCTCTAAAGTCCTTTACCTCAACCATTAATAGACTATTGAGTTCCGGATGAGGAATAGCAATAAAATCTACGGCCTTCAGATTCGCCGCAGTAGGAATAATATGCATTCTGTAAAATTCAGCCGCATCGTATTGAACGGCTTGCCATAGGTTTGGAAATGTAAAACGCAACTGTCCTTCGTCAATTATCGTCGGCATCTTCTTTGTTTAAAGCGTCAGAAAAACGATCTGTCTGTTCCAATTCTGCATCCAGTGATGCAATATCGGGTAGCGTTTCCAAATCATCCACACAACTAACAATAGTTGCAGAATTTTGGCTGGCAGAGAGGCCAAAATAACGCACTTTATTAGCCTCTGCTTCCTTACTCAGGATGTGCAGTTCCTTCAAAAGGAAAAGGCTATGTGTAGCAATTATTATCTGGAATTTTTTAGCCGAAAGAAGCATAAGCATCCGCGCCAGCTTTTTAATAAGCAGGGGGTTCAGATTCGATTCTGGTTCATCCCAAAATAAGGCAGTAGTATCCGTAAGGCTACCATTTTTTAGTAAAAACGCCAAAGTTGCCAGTTTTCTTAATCCCTCGGCAACCAAATCAATTTCTAATCTGCCGCCTTCAGTTTGGTACATGTAAAATTTTCCATGTTCGTTTTTCACTTCTCCTCCAGCCATTTCTTCAAGAGGCTCTACGATATTTTTTATTTTTTCTAACCTTGGGCCTCTTAATAAAGGATGTTCCAGTCGTTCACACAAGTCAGGATAAGTTTCATCGATAGATAATTCGCGGCTGTTATAGAGCGCTCTTAACCCGGGAAAAAGAGAAAGTAATTCCTTTGTAGGTATGAAGATTGGCGTAGCTGGAGCAAATTTCGTAGGGATTTCGTTCTCCACTTTTACATCAGTACTGCTTTTTGTTGAAAAGCTAAACAAAAAATTTGCATCCCTAAGTTTTTCAAATTTCACACTCACTTTTGTGTTAGTTGCAACTTGCTGCCTTCGAGCGAGTCTGCCAAGATTCTCAGGTCTGAATATCTTCATAAGGTCATCCGCAATAGCTTTTTGCCAAACAGCCTTACTCTGCCTGTGGGGATCCTTTTGATTGAAACTTGTTTTAGCAACCGAATATGCCAGTTTCAGAATATGACTTTTCCCGGATCCATTTGCGCCAACAATAACGTTCAGCCCGGGAGAAAATTTAAATGTAGCTCTCTCAAAAGCAGTAAAGTTGGTGACATCTAATTCACTTAACATATACCAATGATTGTGTTTGGATAAAATTAATCTATTAAGCCTGATTTCAATAACTGCATTTCAATTCGTTTTGTCGGAGTCTATAAGTTAAATCCTACCTATTGATTACGTTGTGTGTCCATTTTTTGCATGGCTTTGCAAGATAACACTTGGTTTGGTTCTTTTCCAGCTAATAGTGCTGAATGGTCGCGTTGATCGAAACGTCTCGCTACAGTACACCACGCCACATTTCCCACTCAAATCCCCCCGCCGTAACTTTTCTCAAAAAATGCCCACAACATTTAACCCCCGCTGCATAATAAGACCGGGCACACGCTCGGGCGCTTTCCCCACACTGGTTTAAGTGTTTAGCGCAGCGTCACTTAAATCCAGTAATAAAACGCAGGACTCCGTCCGGCAAAACTGATTCTGTCGCTTAATGAAGTTACATCCTCGGCGCGTCTCAACATTTCCGCGTACCAGCGCCAGACAAATTACAACATCAATTCCTACAATCTATCATCACAGTACCCCCGCCACATATATAAACCTTGTTCACCCGCTTATCATCTTTATAATGCCGCTCCAGGTCGGCCCTTAGTTCCTCATATTCTTTATCACTCACCTCCTTTTCAATTCTCACATTGATCAGCCTCCCCAGCGGATTTATTTTATATACGCCGTCAGTAGTTATGGTAGCATGGCTGTCGTCAAACAGCCCATAGTGCTCATAAGTTGTAGCCAGCGAGGTAACAAACGAATCCGTTTGGGCATATAGGTCTCTTTTACTCTTTGAGCAGCCCGTTATCAGCAATAACGTCAAAAAACAGGCAAATATCTTATTCATTTGCGTACTGGGTTTGCCGCAAATCTAATGCTTCACTCAAACAAATAAAACGGGAAAAAACACGGTGCCGCATAATAAAAATTATGCAGGCCACGTAGAGACGCAATGCATTGCGTCTCTACACCACGCATGCTCCACACCACACCACGCATGCTCCACACCACACCACGCATGCTCCACACCCGTCTGCAAATGTTTCGCTGATGCACCGGAAGCGCCTTGAAACGCACGTCACTCAAGCCAGACACGAAAAAATTCTTCAATTCCAAAAATTCCCCCAAATTCGAGTTCAGACAAACTTCCCACTCCAATTCCCCTCCCCGAACTTTACCCTCAAAAATCAAATCATCAGGGCATCTCGCTCCATCATTTTCAAATTTTCAAATCACCAAATTTTCAAATTAAAAACATGTATACCGCAAAGCTCGGCGACAAAATATGCGAGGCTACCGCCACCTCCAGCATCGGCCTGCGCCACATCTGCAAGCAGCTCAAAGTACCTTATTCCACCGTCACCGACTGGATATATAATAAGGAACACGAGTTCCGTAAAAAATATGCACACGCGAAAGTCATGCAGCTCAACCACCTCGCCGAGGAGATTCTCGAGATCGCCGACGACAGCACCAACGATTACATGACCATAGTAAAAAACGGAAAAAAATATCAGGTGCAAAATCGCGAAGCCATTAGCCGCAGCCGCCTGCGTATACAAGCCCGTATGAACCTCATCAGCAAGCTCGCCCCCATCCTGCGCGAGTACCAGGCAGGCAAAGACGCCGATAAGCCCGAAAAAATTGTTATCCGCAGGGTACCATACCCCCACGAAACCCCGGAAGAATATGCCGAGAGTCAAAGGATCATCGATGAACAGGATGCCTTACGGGCAAAACAAGCTCAAAAGGCAGGAAACACAAAGAACAATGTAAAGAAAAACAGGGCAGAAGCATACACGGAAGAAATAGCCTACTCCTCCCCGGAAAACACACCGGAACCCGCCATGGAAGAGCCTCTTACTAAAACACGGACACAGGAAAAGCCGCTTGTAGACCCCGATCCAGACGCTCCATACAGGCGCGAACGCGAAGAGCTGTTTGCAGCTTTCAATGCACGGCAGAACGCTAATCCCCGGCCAATAGTTCTCGGGCAATATTACCAAAATGACCCGCTGAATCGCCAACGATAAGTACTTTCAGGCAGGGATTTAATAAATAATAGCAGCAACTCTATCAGGTAATGATGAGCTGCTGTTGGGCGTATCCACACCATATATATATGGCCTGTCTACACATTCTTTATTATCCCACATGCTGTATCTCAAGCCCATATCGTATTGCTGCTTCAAGCACATCAATGTTTATATCTTTCAGCGTTTTAAACTTAATGCAATAACCGGTCACGCTTGCCTTGCCCAGTTCTTTCCCATACGTTTCGGCCAGGTAGGTCTTATCCTTTATACCAAGGATATATACAGAGATCCCGGTTTTGTTTGCGCTCAGCCCAATTCTAAAAAAATCCCTGCTGGTCCCATTAGCGTATTTTATGGTATACGATCCATAGCCGATGTTAGGGTTACTGACGGTTTTATTTTCGCTGTTTTTACCATCTTCAAACCACAATTTACATTCCGGCGATACTTGAAGTATGCGCTGATGCAGCGTTTGCATGTCACTGCGTTTTGGTTCAAGTTGGTTGGCAATGTACTCCTTGATCTGTTCTTGTACGCTCATATAAAATATAAAATTAGAAGTTAAGCATCTGCCCCTTTCACACGCTAAATATTTGTTTCCCAAATATACAGCGCCCTTTTCGGACCCACGGGTGTAAAACGACAATTTTAGGGGTGATTACGTCTTGATAATACACGAGTTATAAATAAAATATACTATTTTAAAATGCGTGTATCTAACCGATACTTAATTTTCAAAGGAACATTTTTAACAGCAGGCGCCTGCATAGCTCATAATAATGGTAAGCCCATGGCAATTGCCTTCAAAAGTTTATTTACATTTACGTAATGTGCTATAAAAGGATATTTCCCGCGCTGGCAGCAGTGCTGCTATTCACCACCCACAGCTATGCGCAGCATGCTGATGTAACCCTGCAGCCAGGCGATGCACAGCTGGTTGAAGCCTACAGGCAGCGCACCCTGCAAAAGAAAGAGCTGGTAGCTGCAGATACGCATTTTATCATAGTGTGGCAAAGCCAGGATTATCCCCGCAGCTTTGTGTGGGTAACAGGGGGGCGGGCAGTAAACTGCGAGTTTACCAAAGTGCACAAAGAAGTTCCCGCAAACAAAAAGCCGCAGCAAGGGTTAAAATACTACCCGGAAAAGATACCCGTAAATAAGATCGCCAAAGGCGATACCCTCGCTATCTCTATCTTAAACGCCATCAACAATACAGTACCCATAAGAGAGCAGCAGCGCCTCAGGAATACATTGCTATACACCACCGACAGCAAGGCAATTATGTATACCATCCAGGTAGAAACCATCGGCCAGGCCGAAGATGTGGTGAGATAAAACGAACCACACCATTATACCAGTTAAACTTTAAAGACCTGCACAACGTTACACCTTTGCGGCCTTTAAAACATAACATGTAGACTGCGGCTTTGCGTGAAATTCTTTCGCGCCAAACTTCAATGTCCAATTGGTATCAGTTATCCAGCTTTATCTCAAACAGCTTAGGCCAGTTCTTCCCGGTAATGAAGATGCGGTTGGTAGCGGCATCATAGGCTATGCCATTCAGCACATCGGGCCCATGCGGGTTGCCGGAGATAGGCGCTATGCCCGTGCGCTGGCGCAGGGTACTTAGGTCGGCTCGGCCTACCACGCGGCCTGTGGCAGTATCTATTTTCAGTATGTTATCGGTCTGCCACTGGTTGGCGTATATGAAGCCATGTATCATTTCCAGCTCATTGATCTCGTTTACCGGGCCATGTTCATCGGTCACGGTAAGTTGCTTTACCTCTTTAAATGTTGCGGGGTCCAGGTAGTGCAGCACATTGCCCCCATCGTCAAATATCAGGCAGGCCCCATTATTGGTCATGCCCCATCCTTCCGGCGCATTAAAAGTAAAGGTCTGCTCTTTTTTCAGCGTGGCCGGGTCATACACAAAGCCCTTACCCTCGCGGTAGGTAAGCTGGTATAGCTTGCCATTCAGCAGCGTCATGCCTTCGCCAAAGTACCTTCGCTCCATCTTTTCAGCTGCCAGCACCTTACCCGTTTTCAGGTCCACCTTCCGTATGTCAGATATGCTGTACTGTCCCGTACTTTCATACAGCACGCCGTCTTTATATTCCAGCCCTTCGGTAAATGCCGCCGGGTCGTGCTCGTATTCATTCAGTATCTCGTAAGGTATTATAGCCGCTACCTGCACCGCGTTACTGCTGGTATCTGCAGCGTTAGTGCTGGCTGTGCCTGTGGGCTTGTTCTCGTTGTTGCACGAGCATGCCAGTAGTACCGCCGCACACAGCAGGTAGTTAGTTAGCCTGTTCTGTAGTTTCATACCGTTTAAAGCCTATTGGGTTATGCTTGGGCGCCTTCAGCATTGCTGCCGGGTCATTTTGGTCTCCGGCTCCAGGTCCGGTTTCTCCCATACCGGTAAAGCTGCTGTAATATGCACCCTGCATACCTTTTTCTATTATCTGGTCGGCAATGTCCATGGTCAGTTGTTCCGGTTCATCTATTACCGACAGGGTAGCATACTGTGGCTCCGCTGCAGCCTTATTAATATCGCTGCCATGCGGAAACAGCAGCACTATCAGCTGCCCGGTAATTGTAGGTGTAAACGTTATACGGAAGCCGTCCTCATTATATTCCTTCTGCTCGCCTATACCGTTCTTAAACGATATGTGCATCGGCATACTCCCGGTACGGAAGGTAATGGAGGGCATCTCCGCACAGGTGCCGCCATTGTCTTCGTTAAAGGCGTGCATGGTATCTATAAAAAAGCCCTGCTTGTAGGCTGCATTAGCGTTAAGGTAGGTGGCTACTTCTTTTAGGTGGTCTCTTAGTTCTTCGTGCTTCTTCAGCCATTGGTCGCGTCTGCTTTGCACGTGTTTTAAGCCGGCATCATATAAGTCGGCTATTCTTAGTATGTCATTTAGCATACGGTAAAATTAGCGGTTTTGGCAATTGACTGGTATTTATTCTGCGAAAATATAACTCTTGAAAGTTAATTATAAAGCGATCAAATCCCACATATGCTTAATTATGCTTTAGTGCTTATAGTCCAGGTGCGATCCGCCATCTGTCTTTGCCTTATATTCCGTCTGGTCATTTGCCATACCTGTGCCGTGGCAGCAATTACAGGGCACATCCTGGTACTTCATATACCCGATACCCGCACCCATAGCATGGTTAAACGACTTATTCACAATAGTACCCCGGCCTCCGCAGCAGCTGCATTTCTTGTTGTCCGCATTGCGTTGCTTTATGGCATCATACTCGGCATTATCCTGCAGCCGGTGTATTTCCTCAGCTCTGCCCTTTGGCGAAACGGTATAGGCGTCATTTTTCCATAAAATGAACGGATACTCCACATCCCGCTCCCAGGCTGTCTCCGGTACATCTCCGCCGCTCTTGGCTAGGAAGGTACAGACTATATAATGCTTAAAATCCGGGTTCTTATCATAGAAGCTTTCGCGCTCCGGTGCTATGAACACGCCATTCACCGGCTCATTACTGCCTTTAGGATGGAATACACACTTTGATTCATATCTATTCATTTTTGTATTGATTCTTTGCTTCGATATATCGTATGTACCATTTACCTCTGGCCCTTCGCCATCAATGAGCATTACGCCGTCTCCGGTAAAAATATCATGCGAGAATTTCCCATCCATTATCCTGATATCCGGCACTCCTGAAGCCGATATACTGGCAAGTATCTTGCGCCCATGCCCGCTGGAGCAGTCGCCAGACACACAAGTATCGCCACTAGCTATTTTAGCCGCATCATAATTGCCGTCAAAATCCGCGCCCCAGCCTTTTACAGCGATCACGCTGCCTGCCACGCTCAGGTGGTCCGTCCATTTCGTAGCCGGCCATGGGCGGCAGTACGATGGTGGTAATGTACCCATGGCAGCGCTGCGGTCACTCGGGTCTATAACGCCTATAGTTACGATGCCCAGGGTTTTATCAGCATTTAATGTTAGTATAGCTACCGCAATATGCTTATAATACAGCGTATCTGCAAGATCACCATTAGGGAGCTTTGTCAGCTCTTTTTTCATAGCGTATCCGCTGCCCTTTATAGTGGTTATCGCTTCAACGATCGCTGCCACACCATCATAGTTCCTGTATACAAAAGAAAATAGGCTATAGCCGGTCTTACTATCCGTTGTTATAAACTGCTCCTCGGTTTGGGGGCTGGCCAACGCGGTCGTATAAGGTGGAGAAACGCTGTAAGTAGTGCTTGTAGCGTCGCTATAAGCTACGGGGCCTCGCCGGTAAGGGTAATCCTGTGTAGCATAGGTTACCGTTTGCGTCACAAAATCCCTCATTGATTCAGTATCATATTTAGCGCTAACCGACTGGCAGCAGATAAAAACCAGGAACAAGACAAATAGAGTCCTCATCTTTTTTTGGTGTAAAAGAAACCCTATTGGAGCACATGTCTATACCTTCTTGAGGGTATATTTATAGAAGGTTCGCGGTGCTCCCTCACATTCAAACGCTGTAACTTTCCTTAATAATGCCGGCGCATCCAGTCAATATATCTATGATAGCTATCTGCATCCGCTCAACCAGAACCATAGTACCTAAAATATGCAAAAATACCTAAAGCCCTCCCCGAAAGACACTTCGTAACCCGCGCCAGTTGCCGATTTTAAATTAAAATAATAATAAAAAACATGAACAACCCCTGGGATCCGCCTATCTCAGTAATTCCACATCACCCTTCAAAAAACCATCTTTACCAAGCCGGTCGGTATAGCTGATCTCCCAGAAATAAGTGCCTATATCGGCTTTCTTACCGTTAAACGTACCATCCCATCCCGTTTCAAACGAGGTAGTGTAGTATACTTCCTGTCCCCACCTGTTATATACCCTGAAGTAATGCAAACCCTTATATCCTACAGCTATCGGCCTGAAATAGTCATTCTTACCGTCGCCATTAGGCGTAAAGGCCGATGGCACCAGGAAGCTTGCGTGGCTTACTGCAAATACCTTTACCGTATCATCACCGGAGCACCCATATGTGCTCGATACATGCACGTAATAGACATAAGTCCCGGTATCCGGAAAATAGCCGGTTGGGTTATACACGTCTGTGCTGTTCAGGTGGTCCGGCGGCGACCACGTATAGTCAAGCCCTCCCGTAGCATTAAATTGCACCATTTCCCCTTTTACTATCACAGTATCATTACCTGCAAGCGGCTTGAATTGATCCACTATTATTTGCCTCACCGCAGTATCTGCACAATTCTTAGCATTCTGCGACATCAGTATCACATTATAGGTGCCGCCATATTTATAGGCATGTTCAGGGTTTTCCGCTGCAGAGCTATCCCCATCTCCAAATACCCATTTCCAGTAGTTGATAGGCTTTATCGTAGCGGTCGACAGGTCGGTAAAGCTTATCGGCACACCCGGGCACAACCGGCCGCTGTCTGTGAATGCAGCTATGAACTTAGGATATACTTTTACAAACCTCGTTATACTATCAGGGCAGGTAGTGCTGGGGTTCACCAGCAGCTTAACAGAAAACGTACCTGTATCAGGATAAGTATAGGTAGGCTCAAATTCATTAGACATATCAGTACTGGAGCCAGGCACACCAAAACTCCACAGGTAAGCAAACCCTCCCGAACTCGTATTTACAAAGTGTATCGTATAATCCTTGCAGTCTACAATAAAGGTGTTAGGGTCAGTGGAAAATTGTGGTATATCTGCCACCACAGTTTTCGAGCAGTCCGTCACCACAAACTGGAATTCCCTCACTACCGTATTGATCAGTATGCCATCCCTGTATTCGCTGCAGTAGATCGCTACCAGGTAACGGCCAAGTTGATTTGGAGTGCCGGTAATAATTCCCGTTACCGGGTCTATGTGTATAGCCGGATATGCACTTATCGGCGCCCGGGCCGAGAATGGGTTTAGGTATTGTACGCTATCTGTATACGGAGGCCGGGTAGGGTAGGGTTTCGAAGAATTCGGGTCACTGGCGCCGTTTAGTGCCGTAGCAAAGCCGTAACTGAGCGAGTCACCATCAGCATCCGTGGCCGAATGATCGTAAATGAGCGGATTATTCAGGCATATGATCTGGGGCGGATAATTCTTGAACACGGCACTGTTATTCTTAACCGGTGGCGGTGGAATTACCCCGAAATAAGTAGACCCGCTTTGGCCGGGCCTGTAAATGTTCCGGATCACCCCATTCCGGCAGCATCGTTGGTAAGTAAGGGTATAGCCAGAGGCGTTAACAGGCAAATAATAGGTCTTAATAAAGGTTTTTTTAATAAGGCACGTAGGCGGTACATTTTTTACACAGGCATTAGTAAAATTTGCAGGTACCGAAACCGCAGTTGTAAATTGTACAGAAGTATCTATGTAAGCATAATTATCCGAAGGGCTGATGTGGGTACTAAATATGCCAATATAGGCCGGGTTATCTTCCGCAATAGCTTCGGGAGCGCCGTTTATACAATCTTCATATATACTTAGGCTCATCTTGTATATACGGCACAGTGTACCCGAAAAAGTGGTGTCTCCCAGGTATTGATAGGTCATTTCCCCACCCACAATGTGCGTGGCATTCGCATCTGTTAAGCACAGCGACAGGAGAAGTGATAATACCGCAGCTTTGAAAAAGGTTTTCATTAATTATTATCCTGGATATTGCAAAAGTAGTTGTTTGGCCATTACCTTATCAAAGTTACATCACCTTTTAAAAAACTATCCTTCCCAAATCTATCGGTGAAGCTGATCTCCCAGTAATAAGTTCCTATATCGGCCTGTTTGTTATTATACGTTCCATCCCAGCCCGTTTCAAGTGTAGTGCTGTAATATACCTCCTGTCCCCACCTGTTGTATACCCTGAAGTACTTTATCCCGCTATACCCCGCAGCTATCGGCCTGAAAATATCGTTCCTGCCATCCCCGTTAGGAGTAAACCCTGTAGGCAAAGAAAAAGAGGCAAGGCTTACCACTCTCACCTTTAGTGTGTCGTCACCCTCACAGCCGTATTCATTACCTACATGCACATAATAGACATACTGGCCGGTATCCGGGTAGTGCCCCACAGGATCATGGCCTTTCACTTTGTCCAGGTTATCTGCCGGAGACCAGGTATAAGATACGCCACCCGTAGCATTAAATTGTATGCTTTCATCTTTAACTATTACGGTATCGTTTCCCGCAAATGGCCTGAAGTTATCTATCATCACCTGCTTTACCACGGTATCCACGCAGTTCTTAATATTCCCCGATATGAGTATTACATTGTAAGTGCCGCCAAATGTATAGGTATGCACCGGGTTTTGAGAGAAGATGCTATCACCATCACCAAAGTTCCATTTCCACGAGTTAATAGGCTTTATCGTTGCGCTGGAAAGGTCTTGAAAACTCAAAGAAGCCCCCAGGCAGTAGCTGCCGCTATCAGAAAAATCGGCGTGGAATTTCGGGTATATCTTCACGAACCTCGAAATGCTGTCCGGGCACGTAGAGCCTGGGTTTACTATTAGCTTAACCTCAAAGGTCCCCGTATCAGGGTAGGTAAAAGTAGGCTGAAACGTACCCGACGTGTCGGCCTGCGCTTCCGGCAGCCCAAAATTCCAGTGATAGTTAAAGCCACCTGTGCTCGTATTCACAAAGTGGACAGTATAGTCCTCGCAATCCACAATATAAGTATTGGGTTCTGTAGAGTATTGCGGCATATCTGCCACTACTACCTTCGTGCAACTGGTTACCACAAACTGGAATTCCCTTTTTATTGTATTGATCAGTATTCCATCGCGATACTCATTGCAATACACAGTTACCAGGTAACGGCCCAGCCTGTTTGGGGTGCCGGTTATCTGCCCGGTAACCGGGTCTATCTGTATCGCCGGAAAACCGGTCATAGGCACTTTTGAAGAAAAAGGGGTAATATATTTTACGGTATCATAAGGTGGGGGTGAAGGTATTGGCTTTATATTGGCATCTGTGGCGCCAAGCAGCGCCGGGGAAAAGCCATAGCTGAGCGAATCCCCGTCGGCATCGGTAGCAGAGTTATCGTAAAACAGTGGGTTATTCAGGCATATGATCTGGGGCGGATAATTAGTGAACACCGCACTATTGTTAGTGATCTGCTCTGGTGGTATGGTGCAATAATAAGTAGAGCCATTGTCGCCCGGGTCCAGTATATTCATCACCTGGTTATTCCTGCAGCACCGCTGATAAGATACCACATAGCCAGCAGCATTTACAGGCAAAGCATACCTTTTAACGAACGTCTTTTTAAGCAGGCATACCGGGGGAATATTCGCCACGCATGAATTATTAAAGTTAGCAGGAACAGAAACAGCTGACGTAAAGAAGATATTGGTATCTATCCTTATAGTGGCATGTGAACCTGCATCAAACACTCCGAAAAATGCAGGATTATCCTGTGCAATGGCTTCAACCTGGCCATTAAAGCAATCTTCATAAATACTAAGGCTAACAACGTATATGTGAAATTTAAGTGGCCCTGCAGTACTATCTCCCAGGTATTTATAAGTCATTTCCCCGCCCACAATATGAGATGCCCTCGCCTGGAAAAATGAAAGCGATAAACTGACAAAAAATATGGCAAACCAATTCCTGATCATTTATTTAACCGGCGGTCATAACAGTAGTCAACAAATGCCCTAAGGTCTGCAACTAAGTTGCCAGGCGCTTCCAGCATGCTCATATGCCCGCAATTATTATAAAAAGTTACGAAATTAATTGGAGATTTATTGCAAAATTCTAATATTTTTTTAAAATTGATTACATTATCATCTTCACCTATGATCCATTGCAATGGGAAAGTGGCAGAATCAAGCGTGCTCACCTCGTCTTTCCTGCCTATCATAGCCTCGTAAAAATTGATCAATCCTTTATCTTCGATCTCCAATGCCAGCGCTATCTGTTCTTCAATATCCTGCGGTTGCGATAGCTTATGGGCGTCAGAAAAAAGGTTAGGTACCATCTGGGTTATAAACAACTTCTTAGCTCCCCTTTTGATCAGGTCAATCGCCTTACGTCTCGTTTGCTTCTTTTCCTCATCATCAGCCTGCGGAGTAGAGTGTACTAACGACAGGCCTCTTACTTTATCAGGATACATAGCCGCAAATGCAAGCCCCACATAGCCGCCCATGGAGTGCCCCACAATAACAGCTGCATCTATATGCTCCTTATCCATAACAGCTTTAACACACTCCGCCATCTGGCCGATACTTGTCGCATCATCTAATGCACTGTTCCCACTGCCCGGGAAATCAGGTATCACAAGTGTATAATGCAAAGCCAGTTCATCCCATATTTTTCGCCACAAGGTGCCACTTTCCGGAAAGCCATGCAGCAGGAAGACAAATGGGCCGGAACCCATTTTGCGATAAAAGATCCGGGAAGATATCGATGTGCTGATCTCAGGCATTGGCTACAATGGCTTTTGTTGTACTGTTCTTATATATCGTGCCATAAAGGAATAGCAACGCTGCGAACAGCGGGTAAAACTCAGGTATAATGCACTGTATTTTTAACAGATGCAAAACGAACGAGGCTAATATCAGGACTATCGCCACAAGTGAATACCTGCTGGCTCCCTTCGGCCTGAAAAATGCTAATATAAGGTTGGTAGGCAGGCACCACAGAATATTGAAGTTATTACCGCAGCCCTGGTGGTCTGTACCAAACCACATTACCAGTATCAGGATGCCCAATAACCCGGTTACCAGGAATAGCAAAGCCCCCATTACTCTGCCAAGCACGCGTAAGCGCTTAATGGAAAGCCCCAGTATCGTCAGTATCGCAACTACGCAGGTCATAAGCAAAGGGCCATTGATACCTGGCTTTGGCAATGGTGTACCCGCTAGTATAATTGAAGCTGGCGCTGCTATTTTTTGGCCATTTACAGTAGCTCCGGCAATACCATCTCTTAAATAGTCAGGAAGAAACATGATATCGTCATTGGTCATAACCCTGTCTATGCGGCTGCCCAGCAGTATGTTTACACCCGTTCTCGTCCAGTGGTCGCCGGCGAAGTATATATTGATAATGTCGCGGAAAGAAAGCCGTTGATCCTGCGGTAAAGCGCGCCCATATTGGAAAGCCGTGCCAAATACATCTGGTTTCGGGAAAATGTCCCTTATCCTCGTTGCGCAATTATCAAAGAAGAAGTCGTACTTGTAGTACTTATTGGCAGGTTCAGCATTCCACTCCAGGAAATTATAGACATGTACCTTCTGTTCATCATTAAGTAGTAATACCTGCTCTTCTACCTTCCTTTTTGCTTTTACATACTCCATTACAAAGTTGTCGTACCGGTCAATATCAAGGTAGTAGAGCAGCTTACCCTTCATAAACTTCATTTCAAAATCAGGGCCATAGGCAAAGGTGCCGTAGTTGTATACAAGGTCTGTGTGCTGTGTGCTGTCTATTATTCTTATGGCTGTATGGCCAAACACCTCGTATATCTCTTCGTTGCCAGGGCCACAGGTAATAAGGCTGATACGCATGTGAGGGCCTGTAGATAAGCTATCGGCAGCAACCGGAGGTTGTTGCGCATGTAAGGCTACACTTACCAGCAAAGCGAAAGCAATAATGGCTACTTTTCTAAACATGTTACAAAATAACAAAAGGGTATGCTAATAAGACAGGGTTTGTGAGAATATTATGAAATAGTAACGATACTTACCCTTTTTTAGCGACTGCTGAATTCCGGTTGCGATAAAACATGCCGTACATGTATAGCAATGCAATGAACGCCGGGATAAGCTCCATGAGTGGAACAGTTTGCACTTTGAATACCTGCAATAATACGGTTACTCCAAGCAGAGCGATAGCCGCCACCGAGTAATATCCTTTTATCTTTGGCTTTAAAAATGGAAGGATAAGATTGGTGGGCAACGCCCATAGTATATTCAGGTTATCGCGGCATGCCTTATACTCAGAGCCAAACCATAAAAATAACATAAGGCAACCTAACAGCCCACTCAGCAGCGGCAACACTATGCCCATTATCCTGCCAACGATATAAAATCTCCTGGCAGAAAAGCCAACTACAGTAAGGATTGCCAACAATAAAGTGAGCATAAACGGCCAGTCGATGCCGGTAGGATAGGGTGGTGGCGTAGGCTCTATGGTGATAATGTCTGAGGCAAATTTGTGCCCATTAAGCGTAGCGCCCGCCACACCATCTCTCAGGTAGTCTGGCAGGAACATGACGTCCTTATCAGTCATTATCTTATCTATATGATACCCCAGCATCATACTACCACCCACACGGTCCCAATGCATACTGTACATGTATTGGTGAATGATGTCGCGGAAGCTAAGCTTTGAATATTTCGGCAGCACATGCCCGTAAGCGAACCCTGAACCAAACAGCCGAGGAAATATATCCCTGATGCGGGTGCAGCAATTATCTTCAAAAAACTGGTAATTATAAAACTTGTTTTTAAAGAGGGCATTATTTTGGATGTAGCCGAGTAATGCCGTTTTCTCATTGTCGCTTAGGAAGAAGACCTGTTCCTGTGCGCCCTGGTCTGGGTCAACTATATTCTTTGAAAAGAAATTGTAGGGTATTACTGACAGGTAGTATAGAAGATCCCCTGTAGCTACTTTTACCTCAAAGTTTTGCTCACCGGCATCGAAGGTGCCGTAGTTGTAGGTAAGGTCGCGGGAATCGTCTGCTTTATTGCTGTCGATAACACGCAGGCATACATGGCCGAACTTTTGCCAGATCATATCTCCGGCATTGTAGGTAAGCAGGCTTATCCGCAGGTGTCTTTTAAGATGAGCTGTATCTGTGGCGCTTTTAGTGGCTGTATCATTTTGCGCATACGTGGGTATGTACAATAGAGTAAGTAAAGCAAACCCAAGCCATTTAAGCATGATCCAAAAATAACAAAAGGCTGCATAAAAGCAGCCTTCGGTTTATGTAATTTATAGAGATAATTAACCTTCTGCACTTCCGGAAAATACAGCGCCAACATACTCCCTGTTGAGCCGGGCAATATTTTCCAATGAGATACCTTTAGGACACTCAGCTTCACACGCGCCAATATTGGTGCAACTGCCAAAGCCTTCGGTATCCATTTGTTTGATCATGTTCACCGCACGCATCTTGCTTTCCGGTTCACCCTGTGGTAACAGTGCCAGGTGCGACACCTTAGCCGATACGAACAGCATAGCCGAAGTATTAGGACAGGCAGCAACGCATGCACCACAGCCTATACAGGTAGCAGCAGCAAAAGATTCATCGGCTTTTTGCTTCTCAATGGGGAGTGCATTTGCATCAACTGCATTACCGGTATTTACAGAGATGTAACCACCGGCACCTATAATTCTATCGAATGAAGAACGGTCTACAACCAAGTCTTTTATTACCGGGAATGAGTTGGCGCGCCATGGTTCTACCACTATGGTATCACCGTCTTTATACTCGCGCATATGCAACTGGCAGGTAGTGGTCTGATGCCATGGGCCGTGCGCACGGCCATTGATGTACATACTGCACATACCACAAATACCCTCGCGGCAGTCATGATCGAAAGCAATAGGGTCTTTGCCTTCCGCAACCAATTGCTCATTCAACACATCAAACATTTCAAGGAACGACATTTCTGAAGAAATGCCTTTTACCTGATAGGTTTCGAATGCACCTTTAGTTTTGTTATTTTTCTGTTTCCACACTTTTAGTGTGAGGTTCATATTGTAATGCTGCATAGTAATTATATTTCTTCTGTTGCCTGATTAGTATATTGTTTTAATAATCCACCTTTCTTAAGCATCAATTTATAAAGTAACTGATATTCTTTTGTTCTAATGTCAATTTTACATGTTCCGGTTGTAATAATTCTCGTTTCCTGGCAAATCTCTTCTGAAATATTTATTAAGCCTATAGTAGTTAAAACCTGCCTGCAAGCCTTTGCTAAATCTTTTCCTTTTAGCTCGACCCAGTAATAAACCAATTTAGACCCTTGAACTTCTATTAAATAATCACATCTTTCTTCTATGCGATCTTTAAAAACAATTTTATCTACTGCCCATTTTCTCACTACATATTTAGACTGATTGTCTAATGTAAAAGAACGGCCTCCCTCACTTGCAGATGGATAAGAAACAACCTTGCCATACTCAAAAATAAAGTTTTCAAGATCAATTATCATTTTCTCTGCCATATTCTATGTTAGCAAGCTTATCCCATTCTGTATTGATAATCCTACTTACCTCATCCACTTCGCCTGCATCAATTTGTTTTAATTCACTATCCATAATATCCTTTGCCGTTCCGTCGTTCATCATTCTGTATGCCGAAACTTCATCTGCACTTATCCAGTATTTTTTATCAATCACTTTATCCGCTTGTTCCGGTCTTTGCTGACCAACCTGGTAAGCATACATCATGTTATTTAAAGAGGTGAGTACATATGGACTTTGGGTGGTCAATAATACGCTATTATTAAAACTCACTGTTTGATGAACCAAATACTCTATCAGTCTTTCTTGCGCAGATGGGAACAGATTTTGTTCGGGTTCTTCTATGAGAAAAGTCTTATTTCTCTTTTTTAGTTCATTGTAATATTTAATAACTAAAACAATAGGTATTTCCGATTGATAACCACTTGCCGCATTAAATAAGCTGTAGTACTCAGTTTCATTGGCTTTTCTTACATATCCATGTCCCTGCACATTTTTGTAAAATATATCAAGTGGTTCAATGTAGGTTTCATTTGTAAAACGACGGACAATGCCGTCCATTTTAGCGAGCTGATTAAATAGGGCGTCAGAAAGATTTTGTATGCTGTTTTGTCCTAATGAAAAAATGGATTGCAACCCTCTTTGTGTAGGCATATAAAAGGGATTATCCATTACATTCTTTACATCATTTAAAAAAAAGCTAGTTGGAATTACCCACATAAATTCACCAAAACCATATGGATCATCAGTTTTCTTTGGTTTAATTTTGTCCAGTTCCAATAGCAAATTGGCAAATTCAGGTGATATTGGTTGAATTTTAGCAGTAGGTACAGGGATATCTTCGGTAATGTCTTCTCCAAATTGTGAAAAAGGTTTGTGAGAGGTAACAATTTCATTCTCGACTATTAAAGAATAATGTTTACAGTTATAGAAAATGTAACTATTGGCTTTTACATATTCTGTTAATCCCCACGCGTTAAGCCCATTAGTAAACTGATTTAATTCAGGAACTATTGATTCAATATTAGAACTGACTATATAAGAAAAATACCTACATACCGCCAGCACTTTAGCCACGGTACTCTTCCCGGTAGCCTGCTCACCTATAAGTATATTGAACCTGCCGAGGTCTAATTCGACATTTTTAATAGGTCCAAAATTTCTTATGATCAGCTTTTCTTTTTCCAAAGTCTTAATTATTTGTAACTTCTTGCTGATGGATGCACCACCTCATAATCCAGTGGCTCTTTGTGCAATTCATACTGGCTATCGCCTTTATACTCCCATGCGCCTACGTACATAAAGTTCTCGTCGTCCCTTTGTGCTTCGCCGTCGGGTGTCTGGTATTCTTCGCGGAAGTGGCCACCACAGCTTTCGTTGCGGTGCAGTGCGTCTATACACATCAGTTCGCCCAGTTCAAGGAAGTCGGCCACACGGCCTGCTTTATCCAGTTCAGGGTTATACTCCTTAATATCTCCCGGTATGCGCACATTGCTCCAGAATTCTTTGCGGAGGGCTTTTATTTCTTCTATGGCTTCTTTCAGGCCTTGTGCGTTACGGCCCATGCCGCACTTGTCCCACATTATTTTGCCAAGGCGCTTATGGAAGCTTTCTACACTTTCTTTTCCTTTAATGCCCATCAGGCGGTTGATGCGGTCGTTCACATCTTTTTCTGCCTGCACAAATGCAGGATGGTCGGTAGGTATAGGCTTGGTGCGTATATCATCGGCCATGTTATTACCTAAGGTATAAGGGATCACAAAATAACCATCGGCTAGGCCCTGCATGAGTGCAGAGGCGCCAAGTCGGTTAGCTCCGTGGTCGCTGAAGTTTGCTTCGCCCAAGGCATACAGGTTAGGTATGTTGGTCATCAGCTCATAATCTACCCAAAGGCCACCCATAGTATAGTGTACCGCTGGGTAGATGCGCATTGGCAGTTCATAAGGATTCTCGCCGGTTATCTTTTCATACATCTCGAAAAGGTTACCATATTTTTCTTTCACTACACCTTTACCTAAGGTGCGTATAGCTTCTTTATCTGCATGCGGCAGGCCTTGTTTATGGGCCTCTACATGTCCATAACGGTCTATAGCCGATGCAAAATCGAGATACACCGCCATTTTAGAAGAACCTACACCAAAGCCAGCATCGCAACGCTCTTTGGCAGCACGGCTGGCCACATCGCGCGGCACGAGGTTACCGAACGCAGGGTATCTTCTTTCCAGGTAGTAATCTCTTTCTTCTTCGGGTATATCGCTTGCTTTTCGTTTGTCGTCTTTTTGTTTGGGTACCCATATACGGCCATCATTACGCAGCGACTCTGACATCAACGTCAGCTTCGACTGGTGGTCGCCCGTTACCGGTATGCATGTGGGGTGTATCTGCGTATAACAAGGGTTGCCAAAATAAGCTCCTTTTCTTGTTGCTTTCCATGCCGCAGTAACATTGCTGCCCATGGCGTTGGTAGAAAGATAGAATACATTGCCATAACCACCTGTGCAAAGCAATACTGCGTGGCCAAAGTGGCGTTCCAGTTCACCCGTCACAAGGTTACGAGCTATTATGCCGCGGGCTTTGCCATCTACCATTACAATTTCCAGCATCTCGTGGCGGGCATACATATCTACATTGCCCAGCGATATCTGGCGCTCTAATGCCTGGTAGGCACCTATCAACAGCTGTTGTCCTGTTTGTCCGGCGGCGTAGAATGTGCGCTGTACCTGTGTACCACCAAAAGAACGGTTGCTCAGCAAGCCGCCATATTCACGGGCAAATGGTACGCCCTGCGCCACGCATTGGTCTATGATACTGGCACTTACTTCGGCCAGTCGATGCACATTACCCTCACGGGCACGGTAATCGCCACCTTTTATGGTATCGTAAAACAAACGGTAGGTGCTATCGCCGTCGTTCTGATAATTCTTTGCAGCGTTGATACCGCCTTGCGCAGCTATAGAGTGCGCACGGCGTGGGCTATCCTGGAAGCAGAAAGATTTTACCTTATATCCAAGCTCACCTAGAGAAGCCGCGGCAGATGCCCCCGCAAGCCCTGTGCCAACTATAATGATCTCTATCTGTCGTTTGTTAGCAGGGTTTACCAGCTTACAGGTAGATTTATACGTATTCCATTTTGAATCTAACGGACCGGAAGGTATTTTAGAATTAAGCGGCATATTTTTTTAAGTCAAAAGTTAAAAGTAGTAACCTAAAAGTGTGTAGTTTAATAGTTAGTACGACTGCTATTTATTTTTCGCTTTTAGAGAAATGACAGAGGTAGCTAAAATCTTGCATAATTCGTCACATTCTTTTAATAGCGAAGCTATTTCATTATCTTTTATCTCAAATCCATCTCTCAAAATGCATAACCAATACTTAGTTTCATTACCAGAAGATTTTAAAGCAATTTCATAATATCTTTTAAATTCTGCTCTTGACGAACTATTTACCGCTTCAACAACATTTGCACCAATAGACATGGCAGATCGCATTAATTGTTTTACAGTAATAGTGCTAAAATCATCCCATTTTTTGCATCTTAAATATTTAATAACACTAATTGAAAATTGATAACACCTGAATTTAATATCATTAGCCATTTAAATAATATTAATCACTTTTTGGTTTTCACTTTTCACTTTTGACTTATCAAACAACCCATTGAAGGTAAAACGCAACAGGCATCAGGATAAATATTAACGGCACAATAATGGAAAATGCAACGCCTACACTTTTTATTATGCCTTTGTAGCGGTGAGTGCCAAGACCCAACGTTTGCATAGAGCTATAAAAGCCATGCAGCAGGTGCCAACCGAGTGCAATGCAACCACATACATAAATGATCACTACCCACAGGTTGCTAAACTCTTCCTTCATCATGGTATACAATGGCAATTCGCCATGACCTGTAGTTTGAGACAGACGGTTTGGGCCCCAGAATTTTGATAAATGAATAACAAGGAACAACAGAACGAGCGTGCCCAAGAGCGCCATAGAGCGGCTATACCATGGGCTGGTTTTATTGCCAGCTTTTATAGAATAACCAACACTTCTTCTTGATCTGTTTTTTGACCAAAGCAACAGGCCTTGTACAGCGTGGAGAATTAAAAACGCAAAGAGGCCAAGCTCCACGGTGCGGATCACGAAGTTAGTGCCCATAAAGTGAGCTGCCTCGTTAAAACGTGCACCGCCGTCGTTATAAAATATCTGGGCGTTGATGTAGCAGTGCACCAAGAGGAACAGGATAAGGAAAAGCCCTGTAAATGACATTTGTAACTTCTTACCTATTGACGTGCTGAAATATTGTTTCCAGTTCATGAGATCCGGCAGTATTTAAAGTATATTTTAAAAATGTGGTGCAAAGATACTATGTGCTGTCTTAAAACCTAACAAATACGGAAGATGATAATGCTTTTGCACACGTTATCCACTACAACAATTTGATATTGTTGTTTTTAAAAATAAGTTTGAATGCTTCTTCATGTCAACATAAACGTTAAAATAATCAGAATAAGGTATCAGGTGTGGGCAAATGCGCCTATAGGGCGTGGTGTTTTTGATTATATTTGTTTGTAAATCTTGTTCATGACTTTTTTAACCATTTTGCTACAGGCTGCACAGGCTGTACCTACAGTTACAGCCGATAGCCTTGCTAAGGCTGCACAGATGGAGGCCAATGCGTCGGTAGAGAAAATATCACTTTTTCATTTATTGCAGGAGGGTGGGGCGCTGATGATACCATTGCTGCTATGCTCTATAATTCTTGTTTATGTATTTGTAGAAAGATTTTTGGCCATACGCAAAGCGTCTGCGCTTGATAAGTCGTTTATGGTACGCATCCGCGAGCAACTGGAAAGCAATAATGTGCCGAGGGCAATAGATATATGCCGGAGCATTAATTCGCCTATTACCCGGATAATAGAAAAAGGCCTGAGCAGAATAGGCAAGCCAATAGAGTTCATAGAAAAATCTATGGAGAACACGGGTAAGCTGGAGGTGTACCAACAGGAAAAGAACCTTTCTATACTTTCCACCATTGCGGGCATTGCTCCTATACTTGGGTTCCTGGGTACAATTGCCGGTATGATCATACTGTTCTTTAATGTGCAGCACCAGGGCTTTTCGCTGGAAACCATTGCAGGGGGTATTTATACCAAGATGGTGACATCGGCCACAGGGCTTATCATTGGCCTGCTGGCATACCTTGGCTATGCTTACCTGAATGCGCAGATCAATAAGAATGTGAACAGGATGGAAGCTACGTCGGTAGAGTTTTTAGATATCATTCAGGATAAGAAATAATTGGGGACTATAAGATGAATATAAAGAGACGTTCACAACATGATCCGCAAGGGCACTCATCTGCGCTGAATGACATACTATTCATCCTGCTGTTGTTTTTCCTGATCATATCTACGCTTGCTAACCCGAACGTAGTTAAGCTAAGCATTCCCAAAGCTAAGAGTGATACCAAGGCCAAGCAGACTGTTGTTGTATCTATTAACGATAAGCAGGAGTTTTTTGTGGCTACTACGCTGGTGCCTGTTGATTCGTTGAAGCCTTTTATTGCCCGGGCTATAGCTAAGTCGCAGGATGCGGAACCTACCGTGGTGATCAATGCAGACAAACAGGCTACGGCTGATAATGTGGTAGCGGTAATGCGGGCCGCTCATGACCTGAACTTAAAGACTGTATTGGCTGTAGAAAATAACAGCAGATAAGAAGTTGAACTTATAAAAGTCATAAAAATGCCGGCTTCTTTGTGAGGCCGGCATTTTTAGTATTGTAATAAAATGACTTATTTGGTTTCTTCTCTTCTTGCTGCTCTTTTTTCTTCCAGTTCTTCTTCGCGCGCCTGGTCGGAATCGTAGGCGCGTATGATCATCTTTACGAGGCGGTGACGCACTACGTCAGCTTCGTCGAGCTTTATCTGGGCTATGCCTTCTATGTTTTGCAGTATGCGGGTAGCTTTTATAAGGCCAGACTTTTGATTCTTTGGCAGGTCTATCTGCGTAAGATCGCCAGTGATGATGGCCTTTGCTGATGAACCTATACGGGTAAGGAACATCTTCAACTGCAGGTCGGTAGAGTTTTGGGCTTCATCGAGTATGATAAAGGCATTATCTAATGTACGGCCGCGCATGTAGGCGAGGGGAGCTATCTCTATGATACGGTTGGCCATATAATAGTTGAGCTTATCGCTTGGTATCATATCGTCAAGCGCATCGTAAAGCGGACGCAGGTATGGATCTATCTTTTCTTTAAGATCGCCGGGGAGGAAACCGAGACTTTCGCCAGCTTCCACTGCGGGGCGGGTAAGTATTATCTTACGTACAGCCTTATTTTTAAGCGCACGGACTGCGAGGGCTACGGCAGTATATGTTTTACCGGTACCCGCAGGACCTATGGCGAAAATAATATCGTTCTTTTCGGATGCCTGGGCCATCAGCTTCTGGTTCTGCGTTTTGGCACGTATCACTCTGCCATTGGGCCCGAATACGAGTATATCATTATTGGCCGGGTCTTCAGCCATAGTATCGCCCTGCTCGTCGTCTCCCAGTATCTTGGAGAAGTAGTTTTCAGAGAGGTGGCCGTTTCGCTCCAGGTATTGTATCACCTGCCCTATTTTGGCCTGTGCCGCACTTACCTCGTCGGGCTGCCCGGATATTTTTATTTGTGTGCCTCTTGATAACAACTTTAATAGTGGGAACTTTCGTTTTAGTATTTCGAATTTGCTGTTATTGACGCCGAAAAACTCTATCGGATTTACTGTCTCCAGGTTAATGATCGCTTCTGTCAAGGTTCTTAGTTTTTGCTGTTAAATTAAATGTACAAAGCGCATGCCAATAACAATATTAAGGTCAGGTTAATTTTGTTTTCTTTAGTACTGGGTATCAACACCAGCCATTTACCGTGACCTAACAAACAACTGTGAACCAAACATTAGATCTTATACTCGTTTGCCTTAAACTCTTCTACGCGGCTGGCTATTTTCTCATCGCTGAGCGCCAGCATACGTGCGGCTAGTGCGGCTGCATTTCTGGCACCAGCCTTGCCTACTGCGAGGGTACCTACAGGCAAACCTGCTGGCATCTGCACAATGCTATACAGTGCGTCGATACCTCCGGGTAAGCCGCCATCCAGCGGTACACCTAAAACAGGCAGGGAGGTGTAGGCACTGCAAACGCCGGGGAGGGCGGCTGCCATGCCGGCTGCGGCTATTACAACACCGTATCCATTGCTTTTGGCGTTTACCATCAGGTCGCGCACTTTATCAGGGTTGCGGTGAGCCGAGGCTACTACCATGTTGTTTTCGATACCAAACCAGGTGAGCCAGTTGCTGCACTCCTGCATTACATTTTCGTCGGTCTTAGACCCCATTATTATCATTACTTTCATCGTGTATAAAATTGTAGATGAAGTGAAATTATGGCAATGCAGCTTTACGGCAGGCTTAAGTTATCCACCTATTCTGCATATCTTTTTTGCTGTAAAGTATTTTTGGATGGCTGACAGGGGGCTTATTTCAGTCTTATGCAGCGCTACGAAACCAGAGCGGAGTTGTAAATGCTAAAACCTTTGTATCTGTCAGCCTTATAGCTAATTACATATGTAAAGCTGGGGAGGAGAAGGGCTATTTACATACTATTTCCCCGCTTTAATATATTATTTATAAAATATAAATAATATATTAAATTTATTTCTCGTCGTTAAACATTTTTGTTGTTGCAGTACTTCTCTGGATGAGACGGGTATCGTGGGTGAGCGTGTAGTTAAACAGGTTTTTATCCATGCCGAAGGTATTATCTCCGTAGATGTAGACGACATGGCCGGTTAGTTTTTTGAAGATACTATCGAGTAGCAGGTCTTTATCTTTTTCATACATGATATTCACAGCTTCGAGGTGCCCGGAAAGTTTTGAATTTGCCACATTGAAATAGCCGATGTACTTATTGCCATTGGCTGTTAAAAAGGTGATGAAGGATTTGTTTTCGAGCAATGGGTCTTCAACGTAGGTGAACTTTTTTAAAAAAGCGTTGTAAAAGGCAATGATCTGCTTGTAGTCGTTTACCTCTTTTACTGTACCGTTTTTTACCAGCAGGCAGTTTTTGAGGAGTGCGTCGTAGTCGTGCTGGTTATAGTTATCGCTGTAATATTCTACAAGGGTAAATGACTTTGGCTCCAGGTCGTGCATTACTTCTGATGACCTTACCAGCGGTAAATCCAGCCTGTCCTGTGCGTCTACTTTTTCATCTACCAGCGGGCCTTTTTGTGTGCCGCACTGGCGTGTCCACCAGGTGGCTTCTGCGCCATCTTTGGTTTTATAGAGTGCGAGGGTAGCATTTATGGATTCCGAGAAATTCATATTGCCGTCTTTGTCCAGCGACGGCACTTTTGCTGTGCTTACCTGCAGGTAGCCCCAGTTGCCACTGGAATACTCATTTATTTTGCCTCCCCGATATTGCAGCTCCTGCTTATTGCTTTTTACAAAGGCTTTAAGATCGTGGCCGTTATTGTCATATACTACACCTTCGGCATAGGGATAGAGGTTATGGCATATCTGCGCGAATGAGGTATTTGCTACAGATAATGATATAAGAATAGCTGCTAAGTTCTTTAATAAAGACATGGCCTATGGAATATAAAGCCAAAATAGTAAAAGTTATTTTAAGTGGGAGCGGGATTTTAGGATCGCGCGAGAAGAAACCACCCCGGCTGTATTCGGCATTCGCCTCATCCAGCATGCCCCTCCTTGAAAAAGGAGGGGAGTGTGTGGCGTACCTCACAGTATGACTTCAGAGTATAAATAAGTAAAGTTCATTTAGAAGACCTCAGATGTTAAAGCATTTTCGTCGCTTCATCGGCTGGCATTGATCCCATGAGGCTTTTATACCGGAATTACTTTTTTTAGATTCCCCCATTGATAAAATAATAACTTCTATTTTTTCATTGACAAGACTATCTGGAAGTGTTATTTCCAAATGATTTGTGACGGTGTGGTAATATGCCGAATAGCTTCCATAACAATTATTCTCTTACAAATATACCAAATATTTTTATATTTAGCTTTGTCACCAGTTTAGCAACTCACCAATCCTCACGGCCACCTTATCAGCATTAGGCAGCATTGCTGCTTCCAGGCCCATGTTCATGGGGACTGCGGGGAGGTCGAGGGCGCCTATGGTTTGTACGGGGGCGTCGAGTTGCTTAAAGCAGTTTTGGGCTATGCGGCCGGCGAGCGCTTCGCAAAAGGAGTTTCTTAGCTGCTCTTCTGTGAGCACTATACACTTACCGTGCTTTTTTACTGTTTTGTAGATCAGCTCTTCATCAAGCGGGTATATGGTGCGTAGGTCTATTATCTCTACGCTGCCGGGGTACTGCTTAGCGGCGTTTTTTGCCCAGTATACGCCCATGCCATAAGTGATGATACATATAGAGTTGCCATTGTCTACTGCATCCTGTGTGGCTTCCAATACTACTGCACCCTTTCCGAATGGAAGGATGTAATCACGATCTGGCTCTATGGTTTTGGCTTCTTCTGTGCCAGGTACTTTGCTCCAGTAAAGGCCTTTGTGCTCCAGCATTACTACCGGGTTGCCATCGTAGTAGGCAGCTTTTATGAGTCCTTTTATATCTGCTGCATTGCTTGGGTAAGCTATCTTAATTCCTTTTATGGTAGCCAGTGTACTTTCTACGCTACCGCTGTGGTACGGGCCACCGCCGCCATAAGCGCCTATAGGTACCCGTAGTATCATAGATACCGGGAACTTGCCGCAACTAAGATAGCACGATTTGCTAATCTCTGTTACCAACTGGTTCAATCCGGGATAGATATAATCGGCAAACTGCACTTCTACTATGGGTTTTAACCCTACGGCATTCATCCCAGCGGTTGACCCTACTATATAGGCTTCTTGTATGGCCATGTTGAATACGCGGTTGTCGCCAAACTTATCTGCGAGGGTAGCGGCTTCGCGGAATACACCGCCAAGGCGCTTACCTACATCTTGTCCGTAAAACAGGGCTTCTGGATGATCCTGCAGTATCTCTTCAACAGCGTGCAGGGCGGCATCTACCATTACTACCTTTTCCCTGCCTGCGGGGCTGCGGTCACCTTTTTCAGCGGTCACAGGTGTGGGCACAAAAACGTGGTCTGATACTGTAGCCGGATCTGGCTCCGGCGACGCTACCGCTTCATCAAATTCTGATTGCGCAAATACTTTTTGTTCTTCTTCAATATTATCGAGCATTGCTTCATCAATGCCTTTTTGCTTTAGCAGTAGTTTCCTAAGCTTTGGCCCCGGATCGTCGAGTGCATGTTTCGCGAGATCTTCCGGTGTACGATACCATTCTTTTCTTACGCCGGAAGTGTGGTGCCCTAATAAGGGCACTTTAGCATGGACCAGGATTGGCCTGCGGTGCTCACGTACCCAATCTATCGTGTACTCCATAGTATTGAAGGAGTCGACAAAATCGCTGCCATTTACCCGTACACGCTCAATGCCTTTAAAGCCTGCCGCAAATTCATAGGCATCCATGGTGCGCGCCTCATCGCTGCTTACCGATATGCCCCAGTCGTTGTCCTGTACCAGGTATATAATAGGTAGCCGCTTTAATGCGGCAAACTGGAATGCTTCACTTACTTCGCCTTCCGTAACGCTGCCATCGCCCAGGGAGCAGATAACAACAGGCGGAAGCGCATAATCTGACAACTTCTGTATTTCCCTGTATTGTATGCCCTGCGCCACGCCTGTAGTGGGGATCACCTGCATGCCGGTGGCGCTGCTTTGATGTATGATGCCGGGGAAACCGTCCCTGCGGATATTAGGGTGATTATAATATGCACGGCCACCGGTAAAGGGGTCTCCACCTTTAGCCAATAATTGCAACATGAGCTCGTAAGGGCGGTACCCCATACCCAGCATCATGCTTTCATCGCGGTAATACGGGCTTACAAAGTCGCATGGTTTGAGCAGGAAGCCTGTGGCCAATTGTATGGCCTCGTGGCCGCGCGATGTGCTGTGTACGTATTTACATATCTGCCGGTTTGCATCGTATATTTCTGCCATAGCTTTGGCAGTCATCATCTGGCGATATGCCTTCAACAATATTTCAGTGGATAACATGGGAGCGCAAAAATAGGTGGATAAGTTGATAAGTTGATAAGCTAACGGGTTAAATAGTTAATGGGTCAATAGGTTAAAGGGTTAACTCATAGCGGTGTATATTATAAGAATATGTGGGTCAGTTAACCTTATTTAACATGTGCGAAATACTTGCCCGGGTTCATTTTCGTTATTGGGTGGGATGTTTTTTGAGCATTTAATTTCTATAAGTGGATAGAAGGTTTATTTTTGTTTCGCTAAACAGCGCATTATGCAAATTGACTTTAAGAAATTGAGAATTGACATTATTGCCATTATAGGTTTTGCTATACTTTCGCTTGCCTACTGCTACCCGCAGGTGCAAGGAAAGAAGCTAAGCCAGCACGACAACCTGAACTGGCAGGCTATGGCACGTGAAGGCATGGCCTACCACGATTCTACCGGCAAGGATGTGCTGTGGTCTAACAGCATGTTTGGCGGTATGCCGACGTATACTACCTATATAGCGGCTACTAATACCAATTATCCCTCTTATACCCAGAATTTATTCTTGCTGCTAGGTGAGCCCGCGTACTATTTTTTTATTGCTATGCTGTGCTTTTATATACTGCTGCGTGTATTGAGCATCAACAGGTGGCTGAGCATAGTGGGCGCTATAGCTTACGCATTTTCTTCTTACAACCCTATAATTATTGCGGTAGGCCATGATACAAAAATGCTGACCATAGCCTATATGCCTGCTGTGCTGGCGGGGCTATACCTTCTTTATAAGGACAAATGGTGGGCCGGGGCTGCGCTTTTTGGGCTTTCTATGTCGCTGGTGGCTGCTAATGCGCACTACCAGGTGATGTTTTACATGATGATCATTATTGCCTGTTTTGGGGTGGTGATGCTGGCAAAAGCTATAAAAGAGGGGAGCATTAAGCAGTTTGTCATCGCTTCGGCATTTGCGTTGGTGGCAGGAGCATTGGGCATTGGCACTACTACAACAGGTATATTGGCTACAAACGAATATTCGAAAGAAACTATGCGTGGTGGCAGCAGTGAACTGTCTGGCCACGATAAAGGGAAAACTAATGGTGGGCTGGATAAAGAATATGCGTTCAGGTGGAGTAATGGTATTGGCGAGACGTTCTGTATCATGATACCTTATTTGTATGGTGGCTCGTCTGGTGAAGATGCGGATAAGGCGCCTAAGACATCTGAATCGCTGGGCGGCAGGTATCCTGAGCTGCCGCTCTACTGGGGGCCTCAGCCATTTATTAGTGGGCCGGTATATTTTGGGGCGGTAGTATGTTTCCTTTTTGTGTTAGGCATTATTGTTATCCGTTCTCCGCACAAGTGGTGGATAATAGCTGCGTCAATCATTGGTATAGTGATGTCGTGGGGACGGCATTTTGACTCGATCAATTACTTCCTGTTCGACCACATACCTTACCTGAATAAGTTCAGAACTCCGTCTATGGCACTGGTAATCCCACAATTCCTTTTCCCGCTGCTGGGTATATGGGCTGTACAGGAAATTATAAATAGAAAGGATGATCCGAAAATGTGGAAAGACATACGACTTACCGGAGGTATAACAGCAGGACTATGTGTGCTGCTGGGAGTAGGTGGCAGTATGTTCTTTGATTTTACAGGCGGTGGTGATGCACAAATGCAGCCTGAGATGTTGAAATTGCTGAAGGAAGACCGTATATCGCTGGCAATGATGAGCGGGATAAAGAGCGCTGTATATATACTTCTTGCTGTGGGCTTGCTGTGGGCATTTGTAAAAGATAAGATCAAGGCAGGCATTCTTATTGCAGGGCTGGGAGTTGTTATTGTTATAGACCTGCTGCCCGTAGCCATGGATTATCTTAACGATAAGAATTATGTAGACTTGGCGGAATATGAAAATTCGTTCCCTCTGCGCGATGTTGATAAGCAAATACTTAGAGACCCGGACCCTTATTACCGGGTGCTGGACCTTACTACCGATCCGTATAACGATGCCAAGCCTGCATATTACCACAAATGTGTGGGTGGCTATCATGCAGCCAAAATGGAAATATACCAGGACCTGATAGACCGCCAGATGAGCCGTGGCTTTAACGGGCAGGTATTGAACATGCTTAATACCAAGTACATTATACAAGGCAGAAAAGACCAGCAAGGTATATTTCCTAACCGCACAGCCTGTGGCAATGCGTGGTTTGTAGATGAGGTAAAATGGGCTAATACAGCTGATGAGGAAATGGATGGATTGAATGCACCGGGTATAGGCGATACCGTAGTGGTACCTAATGCGTTTGACCCAAGAAAGACGGCAGTGATGCGAACGAGCTTTAAAAATGACCTAGGTAATTATACATTTGGTAAGGACAGCGCAGCTTTCGTGAAACTAGACAGATATGGGCTGGATGATATATCTTTCAAATCGAACAATAGTAAAGATGGGTTGGCGGTGTTCTCTGACATTTATTACAATAAGGGCTGGAAGGCATTTGTAGATGGTAAGGAGACACCGATAATGAAAGCTAATTATGTGCTGAGGGCTATAAAGATACCGGCAGGCAGCCATAGCATAGAATTCCATTTCCACCCGGAGAGCTTTTATAAAGGCCAGAAAATAGCGCTTGCCAGCAGTATTTTACTTATATTGTTATGCCTGGGCGCTATATTCCAGGCATTCAAAAAAGATACTGCTCAAAAGACAGCATGAGTATAGAGGGAAAAGAAAAGCCATCGAATATTAAAGACCTTTTCGGGATGAGAAGGGAGATGAGCGTGGGCTTCCATATTACTGATTTCCTGTTCAGGAAAATATTCAGGCAAAACTCAGGGGTAAAATGGGCGGTACATTTTACAAGTACCATACACAGCCCGGAAAAGATAGTGAAGGGCAAAGGGGTGTTTCCTGGTGATTCGCCCGGTACTTATATCAATGCAGTTAATGGCATTACCATAGGGGACTATTCTAACTTTGGCCCGAATGTGGGACTAATATCCGCTAACCATGACTTTGTAGATAATGATGCGCATATAGCAGATGCGCCTATAGAGATAGGGCGGTTTTGCTGGGTGGGTATGGGAGCGGTAATACTGCCCGGTGTAAAGCTTGGCGATTTTACCGTAGTGGGGGCGGGCGCCATAGTTAATAAAAGTTTTCCGGAGGGGTACTGCGTAATAGCTGGCAACCCTGCACGGATCAATAAATACTTAAATAAAGAAGAATGTGATGCCTTCGCCCGGGAGAAAAAGTAGTGCTTTATTCTCTAAATCGTTTTTCATCTTTATTACCAGGTTCTTTCCTTCATTGGCAAACTTGCTGGTAATGATCTGGTATTCCAGGTATCTGCCGCAGGCTGAATATGGCGAGTACCAGCACTTCTGGGTTCACTTGTTTATTATATACCCGGTTATTTGTTTTGGCATTCATGTACTCATCATTACCTATCCAAAGGCGTTCATTGTAGGGTTGTTTAATAAAATAACCACGAAGCATTTTGCTTTGTATTTTGCCTGGGCTACAGCTCTGAGTGGGGTGTTTGCATTGCTGCAACACAATGCCATCGGCATTTCTTTTATTGTTCCTTTTCTTTTTATACTCTGTTATTCACTCACTTTTATTTTCGAGTCGTTTCTTATTGTTTCGGGTAATTATAAGTGTCTTATTGCTGTTAATATAGTTTATGCGGCAGTGTTTTGTACGATACACAAATATGTGCTTGATCATGGGTTTTCGTTGCAAGAGTTGTTCCTGTATTTATTGATATTAACGGCTACCAGGTTCCTTGTATATGCTGGTATCACTGCGGCCAATATGAAGAAGCCCGTTCAGGATATAGCTATAGAATCACTGGCAGGCAATACAAGATCATTATGGTTGCATCTAGGGGTGTATGACATATTGCAAGTGCTATTTAGCTATATTGATAAGTTTATTATTTCAATTGTATTAACGGCGCAGTTATCGGCTATTTATTACAATGGTTCACAGAATATTCCTTTCCTCCCTTTGCTGCTTAGCGCTGCCGGAAGTGCAGTGCTGATACAACTCGCGGCAGGCAAGCCGCACGATGAAGCTACAGACACCATATTGTTGATGAATTATTCAGGCAGGATATTATCGTGCATCGTTTTTCCATTATTTTTCTTTCTGCTTTTTTTTAGAAATGAGCTGATCATAGGATTGCTTTCCGAAAAGTATATTGCTGCCATACCTGTTTTTCTTGTTGCGACATTTGTGTTGCCTGTACGGGCATATAGTTTTACCACTGTGCTGCAACGGCAGCACAAAGGCAATATTATCAATGCTGGCGCTATAGCTGATATTTTACTGGCATGCCTGCTCATGTATCCGCTGTATCAATGGCTGGGACTGCCCGGCGTGGCATTGAGCTTTGTGATCACTACTTATCTGCAGGCCGCATTTTATTTATTTTATTCGGCGAGATTATTGGGGACAAGCCCACTAAAACTCATTCCTTATGCGAACTGGCTGATAAAGCTGATCATCTTTGCCTTGTTATTTATTGCCGTTCGCTACGCTGATGACCTTTACTTTCCCGGGAAGAATATGCTAACTTTAGTTATGGGCGCAGTGATGGTGATCATGGCTACTGCCGTGTCGCTGGTTATTGAATTTAAAATGCAAAGAAAAGATGTCAGTATCTCCTAACAGGCAACGGCTGCGCGATATAGAGAATACGGGCTTTGGCCCCAATAGCAGCGTGGAAGGTGGCAGGCTTATCAACTCTGATGGCTCTACCAACCTGAAGAAAAGAGGTATACCTATATGGGAGCGCACCAGTGTGTATCATACACTGATACGAATGAAGCCAAGGCACTTTTTCTTTTTTGTTTTGCTGTGGTATACGAGCATCAATTTAATATTTGCACTGATCTATTTTCTGACGGGGGTAGAACACCTGGTGGGTGGCGACCAGGCACAAACTTATTTCGATAAGTTTATGGAAGCGTTTTTCTTTAGTTCGCAAACATTGACCACCGTGGGCTACGGCAGGGTAGCGCCGAGCGGAATGCTGACCAATAGCATAGCATCTATAGAATCATTAGTAGGCATATTGATCTTTGCGGTGATGACGGGCCTTATATATGGACGTTTTTCCCGCCCTCGTGCTTATCTTTTGTTTAGCCCTAATATACTGGTATCGCCCTATAAAGATGGTAAAGCACTCATGCTTCGGGTTGCTACTTATAAAAATAACCACCTGACGGATGTAGATGCCCAGTTGACCCTGGCAATGCATGTAAACGAGGATGGTAAAATAGTAACGAGATTTTACCCGCTGAAACTGGAAATACAAAAGGTAAACTCCCTGGCACTGAGCTGGACGATAGTACATGCAATAAATGAAGAAAGCCCGCTATACAATTATACACAAGAGGATGTAGTCAATACTAAAATGGAAGTGATCGTAATCATTAAAGCATTTGATGATCATTTCTCTAATACGGTGCAACAACGAACATCATACACCTACCAGCAATTGATCTATGGCGCCAGGTTTCTGCCGATGTTTAACAGGGCGGCAGACGGCGAGTATACGTTGCTGGAGCTTGACAAAATAAACGCACTTGAAATGGTTTCTTTCCCCGAAAACGCGCACCACCATAATGGAGCAAAGGCTTGACAGGCGGGCTTATAACTATCGTAATTAAATTGTAGATTTGCACTATGCCTGCTACTAAAAACGTGACATCACTAACCCAGCAATTTCTTGAGCAAGAAGAGCTTTACGGAGCGCATAATTACCACCCTTTGCCCGTGGTACTGAGCAGGGGCAAGGGCGTATTTGTATGGGACGTGGATGATAAGCGCTACTACGATTTTCTTTCCGGCTACTCTGCTATTAACCAGGGGCATTGCCACCCAAGGATCATTGAAACTTTTATAGAGCAGGCGCAGCGCCTTACACTTACATCGCGCGCATTTCATAATGATGTGCTGGGTGAATACGCTGAGTTTATAACCAAGTTTTTCGGTTACGATAAGGTGCTCCCAATGAATACGGGAGTGGAAGCCGTGGAAACGGGGTTGAAACTTGCCCGCAGGTGGGGCTATGAAGTAAAGGGAGTGCCCAAGAATAAAGCGAAGATCATAACCTGTGAGCAGAATTTTCATGGGCGTACCATCAGCGTTGTTTCTTTTAGCAGCGATGAAAGTTCACGAAAAAACTTTGGGCCGTTCACGCCAGGCTTTGAACTAATACCTTATAATGATATTCCTGCATTACAGGCAGCACTGCAGGATAGCCATGTTGTGGGCTTTTTGGTAGAGCCTATACAAGGAGAGGCTGGGGTAGTAGTGCCTGATGAGGGCTACCTGGCAAAAGCAGCTGCTTTATGCAAAGAAGCTAATGTATTGTTTATAGCTGATGAGATACAGACAGGGCTTGCCCGTACCGGCAAAATGCTGGCTTGCGACCATGAAGATGTGCGGCCTGATATACTGTTGCTTGGCAAAGCGCTTTCGGGCGGAACAATGCCGGTATCGGCAGTGCTGGCCGATGATGAGATAATGCTGACCATAAAGCCAGGAGACCATGGATCTACCTATGGTGGCAACCCCATTGCCTGCAAGGTAGCTATGACGGCCCTACAGGTGCTGGTGGATGAAAAGATGGCTAAGAACTCACAAGTATTAGGTGAGCACTTCAGGAAAGAGCTAATAGCGATCAATAACGAACATATAGCGATAGTGAGGGGTAAAGGCTTATTTAATGCCATAGTTATAGAGCACCCCGATAAGGATACCGCCTGGGATATATGTATGGTAATGAAGCAAAATGGCCTGCTGGCAAAACCTACTCATGGCGACAGAATACGTTTTGCACCGCCACTGCTTATTACTAAAGCGCAGGTGGATGAGTGTATTGGTATCATTAAGAAGAGCCTGGATAACTTTTAGGCTTATCTGCCTTTTCTTAGTTGCTTTAGCTGATCTTTTTTCGATTCATCCAGTTTCTCAATAGAGATGGTGAATGCAATGGCGCTGATCTCTTTAATATGCTGTTGTAGAAAGGACAGTGTTTCGGTGGGGTACACATTGTACATCTCCCTTAGTGTCCAGCCCACACCTTTTTGTACATAGTATTCTTTATCGCCGAGCAACGGCGCTACCAGTGCTTCGATCTTTTTGAACGGGATATATACTTTTTTGGTGCGGCTATAGTAGAGCAGGCTTACTACCGACTGACGACGCTTCCACAGGTCTTCATGTTTGTTCCATGCTTCAAGCTGCTTATACACTTCCGCCGGGTAAGTTTCCAGTACTTTAGTATTAAGCTTTGAAAGCGAATCGCACAGGGGCCAGTCGTTTACCTCTTCCTGCCACGATACTGATGTGGCCCATACCTGGGCATGCAACTCTTTCCGCTTCACATATTGCTCCAGGAAGAAATAAGCATGTATCTGCGCCCTGAAATTATTGGAATGTTTCCAAATGTAGTCCCACTTAGGCAGCTGGGTTTCAAAGATTTCCTTTGAAAATGAGTAGCCATTTTTGAAAGCCGCACGCTGTGCGGGTATCGCACTGTCTGTATTATTGATACGGTCTGTTACTTCTTTTAAGTGGGCTTTCATTGTTGCAGATCAATATATGAACTATTTGCCCAATGCTGCAATTATTGCCTCTGTAGTATCGATCTCGCCAATGCGCGGGAAAATAACGGTAAGGCTATTTTCATGCGCCTTAATATTCATATCGGCCATGGCATCGCTGGCAAAAGTGATATTGTAGCTTCTTTCGTAGGCTGCGCGGGCAGTACCTTCCACACCTATGCTGGTAGCTATACCTGCCAGTACAATACCTGTTACACCAAGGCTCTTCAATTGTTCATCAAGCGCAGTATCGTAAAATGCATTCCAGGTATGCTTAGTGATAAATATGTCGGTATTTGCGGCTCCCAGTTCCGGTACTATTTCCGCCCAATCTGGGCTAAACTGTCTTGCCGGCATTTTGGCATCAGCGCGGTGATCCTCGCGAGAGGGTGCAGGCACTACATTCACAAACACTATCGGTTGGCCTGCTTTACGAAAAGCATCTACCAGCGTTGTAGACCTGGTTATTACTTCAGCTCCGGTACCGGGAACAACAGGAAACGCGGCTATTCCTTTTTGCAGGTCGATAATTACAAGCGCTGTTCTTTTGTCGAGTGCGGTGACTGGCATAGTTAATTGTTTTATGGTGTTAGAGTTATTGAGTTACTTCGCTGTACACTTTTATCTCGTTGTACAAGGTATCACGCTCTACTGGTATCTTGCCCACAGCATCTATCATATCGCACAATTCTTCTGTAGAGAGCGATGGTTTTTGCTCTTCTGCTCCAGCCATGGAGTAGATCTTGGTGGTATCGTCTATGGTACCGTCGAGGTCGTTTACACCAAAGGATAATGTGAGTTGTGCGGTCTGCCTTCCCAGCATTGGCCAATAGGCTTTCAGGTTGCGGAAATTATCCATGAAAATGCGGGAAATAGCATACAGCCGCAGGTCTTCAACAATGGTAGACTCTGATATGTGCGACATATCATTATCCTTATTACGGAATTTAAGTGGTATAAAGCAATTGAAGCCGCCGGTTCTGTCCTGCAACTGGCGCAGGCGGCTCATATGGTCTATACGGTGCTCATATTTTTCAATATGGCCATATAGCATGGTGGCATTTGAGTGCATACCCAGGTTGTGCGCTGTTTCGTGAATGTATAGCCAGCCCGTGCCATCTACCTTATCTGCACAAATTACGTTGCGCACATCAGGATGGAATATTTCGGCACCACCACCGGGCATTGATTGCAACCCGGCATCCTTCAGGCGTTGCATACCGTCTTCTATTGAGAGCTTTGCCTTGCGGATCATATAATCAAGCTCCACTGCGGTGAAGCCTTTTAAATGCAGATCTGGCCTGTGCGCTCTTATTTTGCTCAGCAGCTCGCAGAAAAACTCCAGGTTCATTTTAGGGTGTACGCCACCTACTATATGCACTTCCGTCACCGGTTGCCCATCGTACTTGCGTACTATGTCCAGCATTTGCTCCATAGTCAGCTCCCATCCATCATCCCGGTTTTTATACAGGCGGGAATAGGAGCAGAAATTGCAGGTAAACACACAGACGTTAGTCGGTTCAATATGAAAATTACGATTGAAATACACTTTGCCGTGGTGCAGATCGTCGGCAATATGATTGGCCAGGGCGCCAACGAATCCCAGCTCTCCTTTTTCAAAAAGAAGAACGCCCTCTTCTTCAGTAAGGCGTTCCTTGCTTTGTACTTTTTCCGCTATTGCAAGCAGTGATGTATCTAAATGTGATTGTTGTAATACTGTAGAAAGACTTAATGGCTTACCGATCATTGTAACAAAATTTTCCGTGTAATAATTTCGGAAGCGAAGTTACAGCGAACAAAGTAAATACCCTTACTCATTCCTGATAAGTCTATAGAATAAAAGTCTTTTTGCGAGCTATTAGTATTTATTTGCTGTACCTGCTCGCCAAGGATATTTATAACGCTGATACTGTTCAACTGGCTTGACTGCATATCGAATTTAATATTTATGACACCAGAGGTGGGGTTAGGCGAAACAGTTAAGAAATTATCCGCTACGGTTTGCTGTACTTTTTCCGGCCAGGATGTTAATGCAGGATTTTGCGTTAATGAGAAGCTCTCGCCTGTAGTACCCTGACCATCGGCGCCGGTACCTGTGCCGGATGGTGGCACCAGCACCATAGCATCCATAGCGGCAACCTGGTCTGACGTGAACAGGTGCATGGCAATGTCGTCAGTGTAATTCATGAAATCCAGGCTTGCAATACCGAATGGCTGCGTATTTACGAGACCATTGAGTTTGCAGGTATCATTATATGTGCCGCCAGGTATTGTGGGGGGGTAGTCATAAAAATGCGGGCCTCCTTCAGGCGGCGTATCGTCCAGGCCATCGTCCCGGCCGCCGCTAAAAGAACAAGCATCACCGTCATCGCCCCATGTATGCCAAATTTCAAAAAAGTGGCCTAGTTCATGAGTCAGTGTTCGTCCTTTGTCATAATAATCGGTAAGCCAGCCGGTAGGCACATAAACATCGGATGAAGATGAACGGCGGCCAAGGGCCAGAAAATTGATGGCAATACCTACTTCGCTTGCAGATATGGCCCCACTACCAATAGTAAATGACTGGGGAACTGTGATACCCAGAAGTCCGGTATCATCTGAGAAATTAACACACCAGACATTCAGGTATTTTGTGTTATCCCAGGCGTCAAATCCGCCTGAGGAAGCATGTTTTGCACCGCTGCAAGACAGATCGAAACCTTTGCTAAATCCGCCAGATGCACCCGGAAGAACTTTTAGCTCAAACCCCCATGTGCCCCACCCGTCTGGCGCGGTATGAGCGAGGGCAAAATGAATACCCGCGTTGCCGTATAATGATGTCCAGCCAGATGGAATAAGCGAGCCATCGGGGTTGCTTTTATTAAAGTCTTCATTTATTACGTCTATCTGCGAGTTGAGCCTTGCCATTATCCCATCTGTGCCGCCCATTTGCGCCAATTGTGTATTGGTAACGATGATGTGGAAAATAACAGGAATGGCCGATACCGAAGTGGTTCTTGCTGCGCTTCCATTATCTTTCTGTTGCCTGTAGTTACCGGCAACTATTTGCAAGGATGCCCGTTGCTTTTCAATTCGCGGTGCCCAAGTGGCATCCTTTGCAATAAGGGCTGCCTTTTCTGCTGCTATACCACATCTTCGCTGTGCAAAACCACTGGTACTGCAACAAAGCAATACACAAAAAAATATAAGGGCATTACGCATGGGCCAGTAGTATTTAAAAGGAAATAAATAACTTATAGTAAACGAAATTAACAAATGTAATTGATGAGCGAAGTTAAACGATAGTAAATAGTTTCATCCAAATGTCATTTTGTTAGATGGCATTTGACTTGCGGAGTTTAAATTCCTTACTACTTGTTGTTTTTCTTCCTGCTGTTGATCTCGTCGCGGATATTGATAGCCCTCACATAGTCTTCCTGCTCCAGCACTTTCTGCAGCAGTTTGTTCAGGTCTTCAAGATTCATATTCTTCATGTCGGCGTCGATATTCGACTTACTGGTTACCGGCACTTTGTTTGGCTTCGTGTCGGCGGTTGGCTCTACTGCGCCTTCGGTTTGCTCCAGGTACAGGCCTGCAGTTTCCAGTATATTTTCGTAGGTGTATATTTTGCAGTTAGCCCTTACCGCCATAGCCAGGGCATCGGATGTACGGCTGTCGATCTCAATGCTATCGCCATCGTGGCGGCAAATGAGTTTTGAAAAGAAGATACCTTCTTCCAGCTTGTAGATGATAACTTCGGTCAGTTCTATACCGAAGGTGGTCATAAAGTTGGCAAAAAGATCGTGGGTAAGGGGGCGGCTTGGCTGCATACGTTCCAGCGCCACAGCTATTGCCTGGGCTTCAAAACCACCAATTACTATCGGCAGGCGGCGAAGCCCGTCTACCTCACCCAGCACCACTGCATATGAATGTGTTTGGGTAATACTATGAGATAATGCTACTATTTCCAGTTCTATCTTTTTCATTTATATATTCTCTGCTATAACATTCATACGTGAAGGTAATAATTTTTGTAAAAATTCATGCCTGTAGCAAGTTAACAAACTAAGTTTCAGCCACAGGCCTGTTATTTTCACATTTTTGTATTGTAACGGCCTAAAACAATGTAGGCGCATCCGGCTCCCCGGTTTCATCGTCTGCTTCCGGAATTAATGATATTTCTTTTAGCTCATCACCGCCAATGGCGGTACCTATTGTTTTCCACCCGGTAATGTCTACCATTTCATGCAATGCCGCTTTTTCTTCGGTCAGCTCAGATTTTTTCTTGCCTGTCCGTAGTATTACCACCGGTTCCTGCTGGGTTGTTACCAGCTTCAGATAATTTCCTTCCCCTTCTTTTATAAAAGAATACTTGCTTTTCAGGGTTGTGCTTTCTATCATGAAGCGCTTGGCATTGAATTGCTTAGACTTGGCATCATAATAAATAGCAGAAATAACCTTTTTAGGGTCAAATTTTTCTATGATCAGCACATGGTCTATATCATACCGGTTAGTCAGCTCATGGTCAGTGATCTCATAAGTTCCGTCTTTGAAAAACACAATTATTTTGTCTTTTTCGTCAAACCTTCCCAGCAACTGGCCATTACTATCCTTATTCAGCCTGCCTATGGTAGCATCGTACCATAGCTTAGGGGCGGAGAGGGTAGAGCGGCCTTTTTCTTTGAACCGTACGCTTTTTACAGGGTATTTGGTCGCCTGGTTGCCTTGTGCGGCACGGCCTTTTATTTCCAGTTCCTCAAAATAATAATCCAACTGTTTTACCCGGGCCTTGCTGCCGGGGTGTAGGGTTATTACCAGCACTTCTGCCTCGCCGTTAGGGTTTACAGAGAAGTATTGCACCTTACTGTTTGCATTGCCCTTGGTGAGGTCGTATTCTTTATCACGGGTTATGCCGGTTACGTTAAACCGTTTGCCGTAGGTAATACCGGTCTTGCCATCCATGTAGAGCATATTGTAGGTAGTACGCTCATCATTTTTCTGGAAAATGGCCAGGTGAATAATGTCTTTGCCAACAAAGTTTTTATCGGCTACTTTGGAAACCAGCATTTTGCCATCCTTACGGAACACAATGATGTTGTCCAGGTCTGAGCAGTCGAATGCAAACTCATCTTTTTTCAGGCCGGTGCCTATAAAACCTTCCTTATAGTTTACATATAGCTTTGTGTTGGCAATGGCTACCGTAGTGGCATGTATGGTCTCAAATGGGCGTATCTCTGTTTTGCGCTCACGGCCTTTGCCGTACTTTTTCAGCAGGTTTTCGTAATAGCGAATGGAATAGTCGTTGAGGTTGGCAATGTTGTTCTTTACCTCTTCTATCTCTGCTTCTACGCCCTTTATATGCTCGTCTGCTTTAAAGGTATCGTACTTACTTATACGCTTGATGCGTATCTCTGTAAGCCTTACAATGTCCTCCTGCGTCACAGCGCGGCGCAGCTTCTTCTTGTATGGTTTCAGTCCATCGTCTATCGCTCTCAGCACTCCTTCCCAGGTAGTTTCTTCCTCAATATCGCGGTAAATGCGCTTTTCAATAAATATTTTTTCCAGCGAGGAGTAGTGCCAGTCTTCATCCAGCTCGCCCAGCTTTATTTCCAGCTCACGAAGCAGCAGTTTTTTTGTATGGTCTACCGAGTGTTTCAGCAAGTCGCTGGCACCTACAAAGTGAGGTTTATCTGCAATGATGATGCAAGCATTTGGGGAGATAGATATCTCGCAGTCGGTAAACGCATAAAGCGCATCAATGGTCTGGTCTGTAGAAACACCGGGAGTAAGCTGTATCGCCAGTTCCACATCTTTTGCGGTATTATCGATCACACTTTTTATCCTGATCTTGCCGTTATCGTTCGCTTTAAGTATACTATCCACAAGCTGTGTGGTAGTGATGCCGTAGGGAACATCTTTTATTATAAGGGTCTTTTTATCTACTTCCTCTATACGCGCCCGTACACGCACTTTACCTCCGCGCGCACCATCGTTATAGTTGCTTACATCTACCATTCCCCCGGTCATAAAGTCGGGGTATAGTTCAAATTTCCTTCCTTTCAGGTGTTTTATCGCACCTTCTATCAGTTCGCAAAAGTTGTGGGGTAATATCTTTGTAGAAAGTCCTACGGCAATACCTTCCGTGCCTTGTGCAAGCAGCAATGGGAACTTCATGGGCAAGGTGACCGGCTCGTTCTTACGGCCATCGTAGCTTAGCTGCCACTCCGTGGTTTTTGCATTAAATGCCACCTCAAGTGCAAACTTCGACAAGCGGGCCTCTATATACCTTGCTGCGGCTGCGCTGTCGCCAGTGCGCACATCTCCCCAGTTTCCCTGTGTCTCTATCAGCAGGTCTTTCTGCCCCAGGCTCACAATAGCGTCACCAATAGAGGCATCGCCATGCGGGTGATACTGCATGCTTTGGCCTATAATGTTAGCTACCTTATTAAACCGGCCATCGTCCATTTCCTTCATGGCATGCAGTATGCGGCGCTGCACAGGTTTCAGGCCATCTTCCACGGCAGGCACGGCACGTTCTAATATTACATAGCTGGCATAGTCGAGAAACCAGCTTTGGTACATGTCATTTATCATTACCGAGCTCTGCCCGGCAAAATCATTATTCTCACTCATTAAAGTACGCTACCGGTTATTTATAGTGTGCAAAAATATTCATACTGAACTAACAATAAGGAAGAATTTTTGCACATACCAAAGAGGAAATATTATATAAGGATTGGGGTAAATACTATATACGCCACCTGGATAAATTAATTATAAAAATCAACTATCCTGAATAATCGTTTTTTATAAGGTATTTTAAAAGCTAATGAGGCGGCGGTTATGCCTACGCCCACACCCATTGTAGCTAAGCCTAAGCCTTTGTAGTTGGTTTTCCCTCCTTTTATATTGGTTAGCGCAAAGCCACCAATAATAGCTGCCACACCTATGCACCCCGTTACAGTAGAGAATTTTCTTTGATGTTTATATTGATTAAGGTAGTTGTATGCTACTGCATCGTAAGGGATTAATATCTTCAGGTTGTTATAGTTCAGCTTTACCACGGTTCTTTTGTTGCGGGCCTGCATATTCTGGATGTAGTAGTGGTCCAGAATACTGTTGTGTCTCAGGTATGGGCCTGCTCCATATCCTGTTTTCTTACCGGTAAGTATCTTAAAATGTTGCGTTTTATACACATTGATCTTGCCTTCTGAGATCATTTCGGCAAAATTGCGGCCATGCACATTGGCAAAGCTGTTGTTCCCATCGCTGTAAAAAGCAATATCGTGCGCATCATATACCCGGCCCTTCACCACCATCTCTTTCTGAAAGTTCTCGAAGCTCCACTCTATTTTAGGCGCCTTGATCACTTTGCCATCCATTAGCTGGATGTAGGGTTGCGGTTTTGTGGTAACAATATGAGCAGTATATATCTGGCACGAGGAAAAAAGCATAATTATGCCCAAAAAGTAAAGGAGTATACGCATGGCCCATTTGAATCTCCTGCAAAAATATCAATAGTGATTAACAATGGCTTAAGAATTTTTGGGTTGAAAAGAAAAAATATTTGAAAAGCTGGTATGATTTTTAAGGTACATGTAGTGTGTGTGATCCTATAACTCCTAACACTTTGTAAACTACGTGCGCTCTATACGGAGCGCACTTTTTTTGATACCCATTGGTATTTTTAAAAAATAGCTGTCAATTTTACAAGAAATATAATTTTTGGCACAGATATTGTTATTTCAGTTAGTGCCGGCCCCTATAAACCCTTTTCACTTAGTTACCCAATTTCCTAAATTCTCTCTAAGCCCTCCTCTACATTTATTCAGATGAAGATTTATCTTTAACCCATGAATCGTTCTGAATTAATTAATGCCATTTTCACTAAGAAGTCGGTACTGTGCGTGGGGCTGGATACGGACATTACGAAGATCCCCAAACATCTGTTAACTGAGGAAGACCCCGTATTTTCATTCAATAAAGCTATCATAGACGCTACCAAAGAATATGCGGTGGCTTATAAGATAAATACTGCCTTTTACGAGGCCCAGGGCATAAACGGCTGGATAAGCCTGCAGAAAACACTGGAATACATACCCAAAGGTATTTTTACTATAGCCGATGCAAAACGGGGAGATATAGGCAATACTTCAGAGCAATATGCCCGAACCTTCTTTCATACATACCCCTTCGATAGTGTTACCGTAGCGCCATATATGGGCGAGGATAGCGTAAAGCCGTTCCTGCAATTCCCTGGTAAATGGACCATAGTGCTTGGGCTTACCTCTAATGCCGGTAGCGCCAATTTTCAGTTGCAGCAGAGTGGGGATGAATTGCTCTATCAAAAAGTATTGCGCACAGTGGCGTCGTGGGGCAGCCCCGAGAACCTGATGTTTGTAATAGGTGCTACCCGTAAAGAGCAGTTACAGGAAGTAAGGGCATTACTGCCGGAACACTTCTTCCTGGTGCCGGGAGTAGGTGCGCAGGGTGGGGATGTGGATACCGTTTGCCGCAATGCTTTTAATAAAGATGCCGGAGTGTTAATTAATGTATCGCGCGGGATCATCTTTGCGGCAAATGATACGTCTTTTGCAGAGCGGGCGAATGAGGAGGCCAGGAGGTATCAGAAGGAAATGGAGCAACATATTCTCGACTTGAAATAGACAAAATGAACGAAGCCCTCTTCCAGTTTATCTGGCAATACAGTTTGTATAATCTTATAGGCCTGCACACTGCGGAAGGAGAGCCTTTGACTGTTATCTACCCGGGCAAGCTGAATAAAGATGCCGGGCCTGATTTTCTTGAGGCTAAAATAAAGGTGGGCTCTACAACCCTAGTGGGGAATGTAGAGCTGCATATAAAAACCAGCGATTGGCTGAAACATGGCCACCAGCGCGATGCCGCTTATAAGAACCTTGCACTGCATGTAGTCTACGAAAATGACATTCCTAATGTAGCTGATAATACACCCGTACTTGTGTTGAGGGATCATATTCCACAGCATATCATTACGAAGTACTCGGGCCTTATGCTGGCGCCACAAAAATTGCCATGTGCAGGACAGCATACCAATGTGAAGGATATAACCAAGGAAGGGTGGCTGAGCAGGCTACTTGCGGAGCGGTGGGAGCAAAAGCTTGCCGACTGGAATGTGTTGCTGGAAAACTCGGCCGAAGACTGGCGAAACCTGCTCTACTGGCGCATGGCGGCGAATTTTGGGTTTAAGACGAATGCCACACCATTTCTTATGCTGGCGCAGTCGTTGCCGCTAAATGTACTGGCGAAACATAAAGACCTGGAGCAGGTAGAGGCTTTGCTGTTTGGACAGGCGGGTATGATGGATGATGACTTTACCGACGACTACCCACGGGAGTTACAAAGGGAGTACGATTACCTTCGCAAAAAGTATCAGCTGAGACCGGTAACCAAGCACCTGTGGAAGTTTCTGCGCATGCGGCCAGCCAATTTTCCTACTATACGCATAGCACAGTTTGCAGCGCTGCTGCACAAGTCGGTTCATTTGTTTTCGCAGATCATAGAAACCCATTCGGTAAAGGAAATAGAGCCATTGCTGGATGTGACGGCCAGCAGCTATTGGGACAACCATTTCCAGTTCGATGTAGCGCAGAAACAGGCTGCTCCAAAATCGCTAGGGAAGACCTCTATCCAGAATATCATTATTAATACTATTGCACCCATACAGTTTCTCTATGCGGCCAAGCAGGGGACGCATACGCTGCAGGAGCAATCGCTTCAACTGCTGGAAACTGTGCCTGCTGAGAAAAACAACATCACCCAGCTATGGGATGCCAACGGCTGGAAGGCTGGCAATGCAGCCCAGTCGCAGGCACAGCTGCAGCTATACAACAACTACTGCAGCAATAAACGCTGCCTTGAATGCACTATAGGGCTAAATATTATCCGTTCGGCCAGTTAAAGATGATCGTCTTTTTGCAGTCGGGGTGCAGGCTTTGGTGCACCGGGCAGGTGATGGCTATTTGCTCCAGCCGCTTTTTCTCTTCATCAGTGTAAGGCCCACTTTTCGGGAAGTCGATGGTTACAACGATCTCCCCAATTTTACGCGGATTAGCCACCATTATCTTCTCTACCTGACATTCTGCACCTTCTATGTTTATACTCGGCGCAAGTATGGCTATGGTAGTAACAATACAGGTAGCAAGCGCTGTAGCTACAAGATCTGTAGGTGAAAAGCGATCGCCCATCCCATGATTGTCAAGCGGGGCATCGGTTTCTATGGAGTTACCGGACCGTACGTGCGTGGCTATTGTTCTCAGATCGCCTATGTAAACAACTTTTGATGTCATGGCATTTTTTTTGTTAAAAATACGTTGTTAGAAGCAGTTAATGATAAAATAGTGACTTTGTATATTGAATATTATTAGTAAATTACATGCTGTATGCAGATGACCCAAATCGCCAGGATACTAAGTTTAGTTGTTGGTTGCTGCTGTGCTGTATCATATGCACAGGCGCAGGTGGTTACCCGCTCTACAGATACGAGCAAAAAGTTACAGCCGCTGGTACAGCACCCCAAGCCTAAAGGGCCTAAACCAATAAAACATGAGGTAAGTGGCGGCATCAGGCTAAACAGCGATGGATGGAGTATTTATTCTGACATTGGGAAAGTGAAGACCAAAGATGTAAGGCATGCCGATATGTTCCATAATGTACGGATCTGGCAAATAGAGTTTACCGAGAAGAAAAACCCTAAGGAGCAGAAGATAGACGCCAGCGATGGATCGGGCTCCAACACCTATGTATATGGCAAGATCAATAATTTTTATTCATTGAAGCTTGGCTGGGGATTTAGAAAAATGCTGGTAGGTAAGCCAGATCCTGGTACAGTTTCTATTCACTGGGTAAACGTGGGAGGATTTGCGCTGGGGTTATTAAAGCCGTATTACATCAATGTATACAGCGACCCTTCTGCGATCAAATATACCGATGCAACGAAGGAAAACTTTCTTAACCAGGGCGTGATAGAAGGTAGCGCGGGCTTTAGCAAAGGCCTCAGCGAAATCAAATTTGTTCCTGGATTCCATTTTAAGTCTGCCCTGCATTTTGATTTCTCGGCCAACAGAAAGAATGTATTAGGTGTAGAAACCGGATTTAATATTGAATACTATACGCAGGCCGTTCAGCTACTGGCTAATCAACCGGCGGTTCCTTATTTCCTCGATATATTTGTAGGTGTGCAGTTTGGCCGCCGCTGGTAATTCTTTATAGTCTTAGATCAATAGTGATTAGTAGTAAGTTTGCAAATGATTGCGATATTTTCTGTATTCATTTTTATCCCATCCGTCCATTGCATTAATTAATATTAAATTCGTATATTCTAAATTTGAGATGCAATACAGGCGCGCGTTTTACCATGTTTTTGGGGGAGCGGGTGGCTATGTTTCGCACTGGTTTTGCTCTGTATATTTACTTCGCAGAATTCTGCATTCAATGATATAAGGACTATATAAATATATTTTCTTATTTATATTAGAAGCCGACATAAACAAATTTATTAGGAGCAAAGATAAGGCGCCCCTATAGCAGTGGTAAACTAGCCTAGCTTTTGCAATAAGTTTGCCAAATGCGGGTATTGCCAAAAGCATCTTAAACGATAACGGTTTTGCTTATCTTTGTACACAATTATGCAGGAATTACCACTGATCAGCCCAGCAGTTGCCAATGCCGAGAAACGTGTGAAAAAGCCAGACTGGCTCCGGGTGAAATTGCCTATGGGCGAAAATTTCAGGCACGTGCGCGGTCTCGTAGATACGCATAAATTGCACACTATATGTGAGAGCGGCAACTGCCCTAATATGGGCGAATGCTGGGGCGAGGGTACAGCCACCTTTATGATACTGGGCAATATTTGTACCCGTTCGTGCGGGTTTTGCGCAGTAGCAACAGGCCGGCCCGAGCCTGTGGACTGGGACGAACCGCAACGTGTGGCCGAGGCTATATACCTGATGAAGGTGAAGCATGCAGTAATAACATCGGTAGACAGGGATGAGCTGAAGGATGGGGGATCTACGATATGGGCAAATACCATAAAAGCTGTGCGGGCTCTTAACCCCGATACTACCCTGGAAACACTTATACCAGACTTTAAAGGCGACTGGGACAACCTGCAAAATATAGTAGATGTAGCGCCGGAGGTTGTATCACACAATATTGAAACGGTAGAAAGGCTTACCCGGAAGGTACGCATTCAGGCTAAGTACCACAGGAGCATGGAAGTAATACGCCGGCTTAAAGATGGCGGCATGCGCACCAAAAGCGGCATTATGCTGGGCCTGGGCGAGCAGAAGGAAGAAGTGCTGCAAACACTGCAGGACCTGGCCCACAATGGTTGTGACGTAGTAACCATGGGCCAATACCTGCAACCCACCCAGAAACACCTGGCAGTAGAACGCTTTGTGCATCCCGATGAATTTGCTTTTTACCGGGAAGAAGGCTATAAAATGGGCCTGGACTATGTGGAAAGCGGCCCACTGGTACGCTCATCATACCATAGCGAACGTCATGTGTTTGCAGGGGAGGGTAGGAAGAAGTGGCTCGCTGAAACAATGTCTTAATAGCTCAAGTGACTACAACTGCAATGTTGTAGCAAAGTGTTTTTTGCAAAATTGTATTTACTATGACAACATCAGTTATTAGAGAAAGGCTACATAGTTATCTTGACATCGCTAATGATAAAAAAGTAAAGGCTATATATGCGCTTCTTGAAGATGATATAGTTGAGAAAGTTGAAGCTGGCGATCATTGGAAAGACCCGGAGTTTGTTGCGGAGATGAATAAACGGGCTGCGGAGATGGAATCGGGCGTAGTAAAAGGTAGCAGTTGGGAAGAAGTTCAGAACAGAGTCAAGCTAAAAGCTAAGACCAAATGAGTTATATTATTTCCATTCATAACAAGGCGGAAGCAGAATATGAAGAAGCTTACAATTGGTATTTAAAGGAACAAGAAGGGTTAGAAGAAGATTTTTTTCAAGCAATAAATAAAAAGCTACAGCAGATTGTTAGCGGCCCGGAATTATACTCGATAAAAAACAGCTCTTGCAGAGAGGCGGTGGTTAGTGGATTTCCCTATGTTATAGTTTATAAGATAAATAAACGAGCGCAGACAATAAATGTTATTGCAATTCATCACACAAGCCGCAAACCTAAGAAGAAATACAATCGTTAATTTACTCTCCAACAATTACATTTTTATTATTACTGTGTTTGAATCAGGCATTAGCCGACATAATAACATTTTTTAACTTAATTATTTGCGATGTAACAGTTACTTTCGCATCCTAATCCTTACAAATGGTTCAGACAGACTACATCTATGTACCTTACGGTACAACCGTACACGGTGAGCAAGAAATAGAAGCCGTGGTAAATGTATTGCGTACGACAACGCAAATGGGCAAACATGTTCGCGAAATGGAAGACCGCGTAGCGGCCCTCTATAACAAGAAAAAGGGTATCATGGTAAACAGCGGATCATCTGCATTATACCTTGCAGCAGACCTTATGAATTATGAGGAGGGTGCTGAGATCATTACCCCTGCTCTTACCTTTTCTACCACTGTAGCGCCGATCGTAAAGAAAGGCTGGCTGCCGGCGTTTGTGGATGTGGAAGAAGGCACTTACAATGTAGATGCTAATAAGGTGGAAGAAATGATAACGCCTAAAACAAAGGCGATGATCATACCTAACCTGATAGGCAACCTGCCTAACTGGAAGCAACTGCGCGAGATAGCCGATAAGCACAACCTTTTTGTGCTGGAAGACTCTGCAGACACACTTGGCGCGGAAATAGACAATGCATCCTCGGGCCGGTTTACCGACATGAGCACCACCAGCTTTTATGGTTCGCACATCATTAACTGTGCGGGTAATGGCGGTATGCTATGTGTGAATACAGAAGAGTTTTACAACCGTGGCCGCCTGCTGCGCAGCTGGGGCAGAAGCTCATCTCTGTTCGTAGAATCTGAAAAGATAGAGAACCGCTTTAATGTGGAAATAGAAGGCATACCTTATGATGCCAAGTTTGTGTTTGAAGAGCCGGGGTATAATATAGAGCCATCTGAGATGGGCGCCGCGTTTGGTATAGTACAACTGAACAAGCTGGGGCAGAACATAGATACCCGCACTGCGAATTACAAGCGTATGCGCGACTTCTTTACCCAGTATGAGGAGTTCTTTATACTGCCAAAGCAATTGCCTAATTCACGCACCGGCTGGCTGGCATTTGCATCTACCATACGCGAAAGCGCACCATTCATCCGCCGCGACCTGCAGATATTCCTGGAGAAGAGGAATATACAGACACGTACCGTGTTTACGGGCAATATACTTCGCCAGCCTGGCTTTAAGAATGTACCAAGTAAGGTGTCTGCAAACGGCTATCCGGAAGCGGATAAGGTAATGCGGGGTGGCATGCTGCTGGCCTGCCATCATGGACTGAATGATGCACAGATCAGCCATGTAATGGAGAGTGTTACTGAGTTTATGAAAAATATATAATATGCTTGATCTGTTGTTGATGGCGTTCCTGTCTTACAGGAATGGAATGAGGGCGAAAGCGAAGGAGCAAAATCCATTTCTATGGGGTTTGATTACATTCTTTGCTTATATAGCAGGGATGTTTATAGGCGTTATGGTTGTAGTGCTGGGCTTTTGCAGAGATACAATAAACCTTGACCAGTTTTCTTCCTTAGACCAAAAATCAAGGAACGTTGCTGCCCAGCAAATGTTACAGGTCTTTTCGGCTAATCCGCTGCATGTAGTAACCATTGAGCTATTTGGCATAGGTGGTTACCTGCTTATACGCTATATACTGGATAAAAAGCCAGGTAAAAAGGGACCTGAAGTTCACTGGATGGATAAGCTGGGCGATAATAACATCTGACCGTTATCCTGCTTGGTTTTGCTCTTGCCAAATAACATCGTTACCTTTCTCAAAACAACAAACATAAAAAGAGGCTGATAATTCAGCCTCTTTTTATTGCAATGTGTAACTTAAATAAATTAAGCGATCTCTACTTCAGCGCCAGCCTCTTTCAGCTTGTTAGCTATATCTTCAGCTTCGCCTTTGCTCACGCCTTCTTTAACATTCTTTGGTGCGCCGTCTACCAGTTCCTTAGCTTCTTTCAACCCAAGGCCTGTAAGGTCTTTCACCAGTTTCACTACGTTCAGTTTAGATGCACCTGCAGCTTTCAGTATTACATTGAAAGATGTCTTTTCCACCGGCGCTTCAGCAGCAGCTCCGCCACCGCCAGACATTACAACTGCAGCAGCAGCTGGTTCTATACCGTAGTCTGATTTTAATACGTTTGCCAGTTCCTGTACATCTTTTACAGTAAGGCTAACTAGTTGTTCGGCTAATGCTTTAATGTCTGCCATTGTATGATTTTTTTATTTTTTTTTAAAAATTGTTTACTTGTTACTTTAATCTTACTTGTAACTATATATTGACTTGGAAGCCGTGTTTAATGTGACATTCGGTAATTTGAGAAGGTGTCTATGCACTCAATATTATAGAATTGTCTTATTGGCAAATTGCCAGTTATTCTGCTGCAACCGGCGCCTCTGTTGTAGCGCCTTCTTTGCTTTCGTGGTGGTGCAACAATGCAGCCAATACGCGTTTTGCAGGAGACTGCAGCAAGCCGATAACCTCGCCGATCATCTCGTTCTTCGTCTTGATCTTAGTAAGCTCAACGAGCTGGTTATCGCCGGTGAATACGTCAGTATCTATCAGCGCAGCTTTCAACACTGGTTTTTCCAGCTTGTTGTCTTTACGGAAAGAGCTGAGTATAAGTGCAGGCTCTTTGGGCGAGTCAGAGAACATGAGCGCTGTAACGCCATTCAGTGATTCATATATACCGGCATATTTGTCGTCGTTAAAGCTTTCGAGTGCTTTTTTGATCAGGGTGTTCTTGGCAACCTTTATTTCCACATTCTTTTCGAAACAAAGCCTGCGGAGCTTGCTCACCTGGTCTACCGTTAGTGATTCGGTATTGGTGATATAAAAATTGCTATACTGGGAGAATTTTCCCTTCAGTACTTCTATTGCCTCATTTTTTTGAGCAGGTGTCATGTTGTTAATTTGAAAATTTGAAAATTTGGAAATTTGAAAATGGCTTTACAATCTATGCCAGTTTACATTTACAATAATCTTCAAATAGTTATTTAATATTTTTTCGTTTTCGCATGATCTGAGCATTTCAAATCAGCACATTTTCAAATTATTAAGCTACAGTTTTTGTATCTATAGTTAAGCCAGGGCTCATGGTTGCAGCCATGCTAATGCCTTTCAGGTAAGCGCCTTTAGCACTTGCAGGCTTCATACGCACCAGGGTATTGATGAGCTCCTGTGCATTTTCAGCGAGTTTGGCTGGTGTAAAAGATACGCGGCCAACAGAGGCGTGGATGATACCTGCCTTGTCTATTTTAAACGCTATTTTACCACCTTTAACTTCGTTTACGGCATTTGCCACGTCGTTAGTTACCGTACCTGTTTTAGGGTTAGGCATCAGGTTACGCGGGCCTAATATTTTACCTAAGCGGCCTATTTTAGGCATCACAGATGGGGTGGCTACTATTACGTCTACGTCGGTCCATCCGCCTTCTATCTTAGATACAAATTCATCAAGGCCTACAAAATCGGCACCTGCTGCTTTTGCTTCTGCTTCTTTATCCGGGGTGCAAAGCACGAGTACGCGCTTGGTTTTACCAGTGCCATGTGGCAGGGTAACGGTACCGCGGATGGCCTGGTCAGCCTTCTTAGGGTCTACTCCAAGGCGTATGTGTACATCCACTGAGCTGTCGAACTTAGTGAGGTTAATGTTTTTAACCACAGCAGCAGCTTCAGCAAGAGAATATTGTTTGTTTTTATCAAGTTTAGCTTCTACAGCTTTTCTTTTTTTAGTGATTGCCATTGCAACAATGTTTTAATAAGGTAAAAAATGCTGTTAACTATTTAACAGTAATGCCTGCAGGCACTGTGCCATCCACGGTGAAACCCATGCTGCGCGCTGTACCAGCTATCATGCTCATGGCGCTTGTAAGCGTAAAGCAGTTAAGATCGGGCATTTTGTCTTTTGCTATCTCTTCTACCTGGGCCCATGTTACCTTACCTACTTTTTGCCTGTTAGGCTCTTTAGAACCTTTTTGTTGCTTGGCATACTCCATAAGCTGTACGGCAGCAGGTGGAGTTTTGATCACGAAATCAAAAGACTTGTCTGTGTAAACCGTAAGTGTTACCGGAAGAATTTTGCCTGCCTTGTCCTGCGTACGAGCGTTGAACTGCTTGCAGAACTCCATAATGTTGACGCCTTTAGAGCCGAGCGCCGGGCCGATTGGTGGGGCAGGATTAGCTGCGCCGCCTTTTACCTGCAGCTTTACAAAGCCGCTGATTTCTTTAGCCATTTTTAATTTTTTGGTGTTAACGAATGTTCGCCTTTTACGGCTACTGTTTCTCCCAATGCAACCTTATTATAAGAGCAAAATTGAGATTTGGAATGCAAAGGTAATAAAATACCAAATACAAAATACAAAAAGAAGAAAAAAATGATAAGGTTTTACTGCATTGCAAATTTATATGTTTTCATCGATCGGCAATTATAACGATCGTTTATGCTTCAGTGGCATCATATTTTATATTTTAACTATAAAATGCAAGCTATGATACGCAAATTAAAATCCGGCAAATACAGGATATACTCCAGGAAAATAGATGCTAAAACAAACAAGCATAAAAACCTAGGGACATTCGACTCACTTGACGCTGCCAAACAGCATGAGCGGGAAATTCAATATTTTAAACACAGATAAAATATGGTTATGGAAAAGACAAAGAGAAAAGCAACTGCAAAAAAAGATACAGCTAAAACAGTAAAAGCAAAAGGGCTTTAAAAGATCAGTCTGCTAAATGCAGCAATTATAGGGGCAACGACCCCGACTATGGCCGGTTTGTAATAGCTATGAAATTATGTAAAAGGGAAGGGAGCCAATTTGGCTCCCTTCCCTTTTGTCTTTAGTAATTTTCACAGATCTTATTGCTCGATCACTACATGGAATACATTGTTTGTACTTGCTGAACGCAGGTTCAATATATACATTCCGTTAGCAAGGCCGCTTTTC
>Ga0206843_10023_pt1 | contig 64412 bp, 57 predicted proteins | sample Alteio_BWOrgCont_21_FD_152869 | JGI IMG/M metagenome (GOLD analysis project Ga0206843, IMG submission 152869) | Enriched cells from forest soil in Barre Woods Harvard Forest LTER site, Petersham, Massachusetts, United States -... | ecosystem: Environmental > Terrestrial > Soil > Temperate forest >...
AGATCAGAAAGCCTTTACAGCAATGCGACATTTACCCGACAAGTACGAGTTACAACAAATTGCTCCGCCAACATGGAGTCGAGACCGGCCCTTATTTCCCTGCCGGTGTCAGCAGCCATTCCAAAGCCTCCGGCTCGGAATTAAAGTTCTTTGCGTCAAGCCCCCGGTTTTTAGCCACCATGACGCTAAATTTTCCAGAACGAACCCACTCCGGGCTGGCCACATGCGCAATCTTGACCTGTGATTTTGCGTCCGAAGCGATTCGCTCGGCGAGATTGTATTGTTCAAACATCAGGGGCGGGTGAAATCCGGGCAATCCCCTTGAATCAATCAGCAGTTTATCAATTTTTTCCCGGCGGCAACGAAGAACCGCGCGGCTCATCAGTTCAGCCATTTCAGAAAACGAAACCTGTCCCACGGGGCAAAATACCGCATACGCCCTTTTCTGTTGAAAGTGCGCCAACTTTTTCACAGGAAGTACATGAAATCATATTTTGCCCCTGAATCAATGAGAAAAATGCTCCCCAAAAGCATATGGGGTGAACACCCCATGGCAGCCCAAAATGTTTCCTCTATAATGTTATGAATGACGGCCAAACATGTCTCCAATTTAAATGATTCAGGATGCGAACTTCTTCAAGACCAACCGAATTGTCTACAACGCATTCTCGTGGTGGAAGACGAGTGTGACCTTCGTCAGCTTACGGCTGAGGTGTTGATGGATGCTGGTTACAAAGTGCAGGTCGCGGATGACGGAGAATCCGCCTGGACCGCACTGCAACTCTCCAAGTATGATCTGCTCGTCACCGACCAGTTCATGCCAAAAGTGTCAGGCGTCGAGTTGCTCAAAAAAATCCACGCCGCGCGCCTGACCCTGCCGGTCATCATGGCCACCGGATTTTTGCCCACCTGGGAATTCGCCCTGCACACATGGCTTCTACCCGTGAAGATGCTGTTCAAACCCTACTCGTCCCAGAAATTGTTGGGGATGGTAAAAACTGTTCTGGGCGAAACCGCCGGTGCCCAAGCTGGCATCGCGTCGCAGCCAATTTTGCGAACCCAGTCCGCAACCATCAGTTTGCAACCATGATGATTCAGCTCGGCATTAACCCTCAAAACACTCAAGCCTCCAGAGGTTGACCGCTTCATTCAAAAAGGGTTTTCAGGGGCTTGCAACAAATCGTCCTGCAAATCTTCCGACGTTAATGGCTCTACCTGAATCCTAAGCGCTTCACGATTATTTTTCCCAAGGCCTTTCCTGGCAATTTGGTGTTTTCATGTAATCGCCTTTTAATCTCGCTTATAGCTTCCAAGCAACTTGCGAATTAACTGGGCTTGCCCTTCGAGTTCTTTAGCTTTGGTTCCCCAATTTTTACCGACAGTCTCCGAATGGTACTTCCGCTCTCCAAGTCGTCGCAACAGGCCGGCCCGTTCATCGAACCTGCGCATGGTGGACCAAAGAGAGCGCTCCAAGCCATCTGAATGATCCGCCAAAAGGCTGTCGGGTGAATAGGCATGTCCCACATGGCAACGGAATTGGAGGGAACGTCCAGGTTTGGTTTCCCACAACGGCCCGTTGCACTCAGGACACACGAAAGAAGTTGGCAGACCAAATTCGATTTCCATTTCTTTCGGCCTCATCGACCGCTTCCGCGCCGGGGATGTTCCTTTCTTGCTCCTGAGAACGACGGGTGACTTGGCCAACCGCACCAAAAGGGGCCCTATCTTGGCCAAAGGCAGGCAATGATTCACTTTCACATTACGCATGGCACTCTGCGGCATGGCAGGCGCAAAGGCCTCCTTCGGGTCTTGCACAATGGCAATTCCACCGAGACTTTTTACGGCATGCAGACCGGCAGTTCCGTCATCCAGATTCCCGGTAAGCACAACCCCGACGACCCGGGAACTATAGGATTCGGCGGCAGTCCGAAACAAAGCATCAATGGACGGCCGATGGAAATTCTCGCGTGGCCCGCGCACGAGCCGGACGAGGTCGCCATCCACTTGCAAGTGATGGTCGGGCGTCGCCAAATAAACGTGCCCTTTACGAATTTTTTCTCCGTCTCGTGCGTGGGAGACGGATAATGAAGCAGTCTTACGGATAATTTCCGGCAATAAATCTCGCCCTTGAGGAAGAATATGCAAAACAACCAAAACCGCGGCGGGCAGGTCTGCCGGCAGACTCCCTATTAATCGTGGAAGCGCATCCACTCCGCCCGCCGAAGCCCCGATTACGATGATGTCATGTCCAAGCATAAGTTCCTTACTTTTATCGATACTGGTTTAAAAGTGCCCGCGCAGTTCTTCGGAATCCAGAGGAGTTGCGGCTCCAAACAATTTATTTCTTTTGATCCGAGTGGTTTCCCAGAGTCATGAACGGGCATGACGAGCCTGCGATATAGGGCTAGGTTTTCGTGCGGAATCCGCCCATGACATACATGACAAGACAGATCACCAAAATCAGGCCAAGGCCGCCGCCGCCGATGACGGGACCACCAAAGTAAAACCCGCCGCCGCCGAACAAGAGAAGGAGAACCACTATAAGGAGTAATGCATTCATAACAACAGAATAACACCCCCAGGCAACAGTTCCTATGGGGTCTTCTCCCCATGGAGAAGAAGAACCGTTCGCCTGGCATTTGAAAATTCGTACGACAAAACTCTTCGCCGTCGCCTTCTCTGTTTTGCTCTGTCCCGGAGACATCCTCAGCGGGTTATACCCCATTTCAAATGACCGGCCCGCATCGTAGCTTGGATTGAATCGCCGAACGCAACATGGTGACGGCGGCCAAATACCAATAACCAAACTAAAAGATATATGACAAATAAAACCATGCGGACGTTTCTGTCCGTAACGATGATGAGTATGCTTGTCGTTTTGAATGCTCCGGCACAAACTCTTAAACCAGCAGGAATTCCCACGGTACCATATCCTGCCCCAATACAACCTGTGCCGGTGATGCCTGTTCCGATCCAACCAGTTCCCATGCCGGCAACACCTGCCATGCCGATTCCAATCCCCAGGAACACCATCCCGATACCCGTAACACCGAACCCCGTTCAACCAGGAAACACCCCGGCAATACCCATGACACCGAACCCCATTCAGCCGAGAATGGCTCCCCCATTACCCGTGCCCGGAATACCAAAAGCCCCAACGTCTGTGCGAGTTCAGCCAGTTCAACCCGTTACGCCACGCCCAGCCGGGCCCCCTGTGGTTGTTTATCCGTAGATGGCACAAACCACTCGCCGGTATTCACCGCATCACTTGCATGAACTTATCAGCCGTCGGGACGGTTTGCAATCGTGTTCCCTCCATGTCGCACGTCAGCGAGCTGCTCATGCGCTAAGTCGAAGAACTATGAGCCCACGCCAAATGTTAATGGAATACAAAATCAAGTGGTTAAGTGAGCCGGAAGAACACGACTACATTGCAGCCCTGTCTTTCTTCAGCCTGCTCTGTGATAAAAAAACCGCAAAGGCCCGTATGAAAGAATTGAGACGCACGAAGATGTCGGAATTCAAATCCAAGGACATTTTCCGGGCGGCGTGGCTGCCTTTACTCGCGGTCAGCAATCACCATGTCAAAAAGGATCAAAAGAAAATTAAGGCGGGACAAAAGATGTCGCCACTCCTCCTGATCCGAGATTCAGCCAATGGAAAAGTTGTGATTGCGGACGGCTACCATCGACTGTGTGCAATCTATTCATTCGATGAAGATGCCTTGATTCCCTGTAAAATCGTTTAACGCTTCATTTTGAAGCTTCACTCCGCACTCGTTCTTTCTTTTCCTGTAGCATATTGCAGGGTTTGGCTAATCATTTCCAATCCACCACTTTAATCTGATCAGGCGATTCCAAAACGATTTCCGGCTTGTTTCGGTATTCGGTAACAGCGCTGCTAATTTCTACGTTCTGGCCTTCGAGTTTTTGCACATCCCTGAACAAGCCCACATTCTCTTGGAAAATAGCGGCGGTACCCGGCATTGGAAATCGAACCAGCGAATTTCGTTTCAGCCACAGACACTCGGCGGGCAAATCAAGAGGCACCGCCTGGAATTACATTGGTTCCAAAAGGACGTTGCCGCAATGATCGGAATTTCCCCTGTTTCTGCGCTTTGATGCAAGCCGGAGTTGATTGAAGAACTCAGGCTCACAGCATGAAGCAAAATCCTTTTTTACTTTTTCTTGAATCCACGGGGTGAACACCCCATAGCGCCCGTGTGGTTTTCGGGTCATAATCATCACATGAAAGCGGTTGAACTTTTGCAACGAATGGTTCTGTCGAGCGAGGCAGCCATTGCCCCGGATGAATCGGGATACACTTTGAACATTGCGGGGGTTTATCAAGACTGGGTGACGCAGGACTGGGCCACGCAAACTTGCTTCTTAGCCACGCAACGGGCCAGAGCGGGGTGTGTCCAAAACAGTTGGTTCAACATCAATTCTCTGGGTGATCCTGAAATCCTTGCGGATGCTGTTTGCGCCGCCCTCACAGCCGATGTGATTGTGGTTTCAGTCTACGCTGCGGATGAGTTACCGCTTGACCTTTATGCTTGGTTTGATTTGTGGCTGCCCCGTCGGACCGCGCGCGGAGGTGCGCTCACGGCATTGGTTGGCGTCGCTGAACCGTCGGATTCGCACTCGGCCCGCACATTCGAGTATTTGCAAGCCGTGGCCCGCAAGGGTCAGCTGGATTTTATTCCGCAGGAGCGCAAGCGTCCGGTCATATCCCCCGCTTCTTCCATTGAGCTGATCACGGAACTAGCCAGCGCTACCGCGCAAGCTCGCCAGAAACTCTATGGCCCGCGTTACGATGTCTATTACCACCGGGGATTTAACGAATAAATGGACAAATTAGTGGCATGTCAGGCGTGCGGGCTGGTACCCCCTTGTGGACATTGGCTGGCGGCGGAGGCGGAATTGATCGCAGAACGCAAGCTCACGCGGGTTCATGATTATCACCCCCGCACATAAAACAATTTTTTAAAACATCCAACCACAAATCGAAAGCATCACCATTGTATGAAAACCAAACTTGCCCTGCTCGCTATCAGCAGTTCGCTGCTGCTTGGCGCACCCGTCTTGCTGGCACAAAACACCAACACCAGTACCAATTCACTTCCGCTCGACCAGACTGTGAAATATCAGGTGGCCTTGGAAGCTGACCGGTCGCTGGGCGAACGCGCCCTTCTGCCGCCCGGTCTCAAGGAGAAGCTGCGGCTTACCGCGGAGCAACGGAGCGAATTAAGGCCCATCGAAGACGACTTCGCCAACACGAGTGAGCAGTACCAGACCGCCAATCAACCCCGCATTGATGCTGCTCTGGATATGAACCGGCAGGCGCGCGAATCAAAGGACACGGGAAGAATCGAGGCCGCGCGCCAACAGTTGCAACAGGTCTGGGCCGGCCTCCAGCCTTACCGCGACGCGGCCGTCAAACAAATAAAGCCGCTGCTGACGCCGGCTCAAATCATCATTTTGGAAGATGCCAAAAATCAATGGCGTGAAAACCATGGCAGTGAAGCGAATGATCCGTCGGCGAATTGAAACCTGCCCAAGCCGCGAATTTTTAATGCAATGCAAACCCGTAAACTAAAACAAAAAATAAAATGGGAAGCCGACCACCAAACCAAACCCTTGGTGAGTGCTCTATTAAATTTGTCCCCAGCCCTCCAGTTCTAGCCTGATTGTGCCCTGCCCGCAGCATCAAACCGGTTTAACCGAGACAGTTGTGGTTTGAAGGAGTTGACCCTGGTTGGCGGTCATTTCGGGTTATCCAAAGCATCCAATTGCTTTGCCATGGCAAGCAGTGCCGATGCAATCTCTCTGGCATCCTCGGCGGAAAGCTCGACTGCGTCTCCGTCTGATACAGCCTTCAACATGATGCAAGAGTCCTGCTCCAGCGAGCAATACACCTCATCATCTGCAAATTTGTGAAAAGGATGGCGATCGCTCATGGTTTAAAAAATCTCCAAGTCACCGCGCCAGCCCCCACCAGATTGAACCAGCAAGAGCCAACATCGAAATGACGGCGGCGCAACCGACGAGCAACAAATAGACAACAGGTTTAACAAAAGGAATTTCATTTGTTTCAGGACCCTGGCCGGTGCTGTAAAAAGAGCCGGACACTACTCCGGCTCCCAATGAGAACAGACCACAAAAGCTGGCCTTTTTTTACTAAATGAAATCATAGTTCATATCACGCTTATCACAATGGGGTGTTCACCCCTGCCTGGCCTTTGCTGGCAGCGTTGGCAGCCGAATCAAACAGGCTTTGAATGACAGACGGTGAAATGGAGGATTTGCGCATAATCAAAAGGCCCAGCGATGTTTCATCCAGAAGGGGAATTCCTGCCGGGCGAGCGGAGTTGCACTGTCAGTGAAACTGTCAGTAAAGCGGCGAGTGCTTCAACCATTCGCCACTACTTGCCAGAACTAGCTGAAACTCGCCACAACTCGCGTTCTTAAACGCGGCTGATACCGGACTGGTTTCATGATTCGGAGAATCATCATGAAATCAAGATTCATCCTGTTTAAGCGAGCGGGTGTTTATTACAGCGAGGACACCACCACCGGCAAGCAGCACAGCCTGCGCACGAAGGACGAGGCCGAAGCCCTCGCGCTGCCGCCAGCTCGCCATTAAAGGCGTCACGCTCCACAGCTACCGCTACGCATGGGCGGAACGCGCAAAGACGGCAGGAATGCCGGAACGCTTCGCGCAGGAGGCTTTGGGGCACAACAGCAAGGCCGTGCATCGTGCTTACGCGGAACGCGCCCTGATGCGGATTCCCTCGCTGGAAGATTACGAGAGGAAGGCTGAAGGCACGGCCAAATAAGCTCATCGGTTAATTCTCTTGCGCGATTGAACGCAACGAACAAACTCAAGGCTTTCTAGGCAGATTTTGCGAGTCTTCTATTCACTTTTTCTGACATCTCTTAAGCAAGTAAGCTAACATTTCTACGATCACACTCGTGATGGGCGAGCTGCTTCCGAAACTCCACTCTTTTGTTTTCCAGTCAATCACCAGGGTCATTGGCTCACAAAATTCACCCGCAAGCACATCTCTACCAAGCAAGATTTGTTTTCTCTTCGGTTGACCAAGTGCCCTTACAGGCATCACTCCAAATTCTATATGGTACAGTTGAATCAGATATTCAGGACAAGATATGCTTTCGCCAGTAAATCCAGTAGCGTGAACTTCTAGACCGGTGGGAGTACCAGCGATAGACGCAGCTTCGAGCGGCACTACGGTATGACTCGACCCCGTGTCAATTATAGCATTGTACCCCTCTTTCAATCCAGCAAGCTTGCCTCCATTGAAGTCAGTAATTCTTACACCACTCAATATCGGTGCGGGTGTTTTATCCGTCAGTCTGATCCTTTTCATTCCCTCTCAAACGTCGGCGTTTCTATATGTGCATGTTTTGATTCTTCTTTGCTAACGACCTTGCGTATTAACAAGTATGCTCCTCTATATTTCTTCGAGGCTCTCACGACTAAATCCAACTCGTTTGCGTCCCTGTCGACTACTTCCCCGTCCCAGAGGGCCACATACTTGTCTGAGTCCGTTTTCAACAATTCAGGCAGCATTCGTTCAAACGCAACATTATTAAGCAGTCGCTTTAAACGGCTTGTTTCGACCTCAGGAAGAAAATTGTTATATTCATTCTCTTCATTCATTACTGCATCCTCCTCCGCCGTCACTAACCTACCACGGTTGTCCGGAGAATCAATACCCAAAAACGGAAGAATCGCAGGTAAAACGTTTTGCATCAGAAACGGTGCATCATACACGCCTTCTTTAACCACTGAAAGTCGCTCTTTAAGGATCGCAACATTACCTGAATAATCCCTAAAGAGTGAATGCACAAATGCACGAATAGGATCGTAATCCACACCCTCTATTTTTGAGAGTGATTCTAATATGTGCCTTTTAATCTCGCTAACATTATTGCTGTTTATATTGTCGATGGCTTTTGCTAGCTGCTCGTCAAACGCACCATAATCGATGTCGCGAGGAATTTGTGCTTCAATTGGACCAAGATGTTTCCTGCCGTGAAGAAAAACAGTAGACGATAGTTTTTGGGGTGCTAGCGTCTCAGCCTTAACATTAGTTACTGATACTTCAAGGCCTCTCAAGTCTGCATGACTCACGACCAAAACGTTTCCTCGATCCGTGGCTACCGTTCGAGTAAATGCCTCATCAATATTGTATCTTCTACATCCATTTTTCGATTGCAAACGTAGCTCAACGAAGCTAAACCAGTTTGAATGTTTTTGCTTCAAAATGGTATCCATAGCTTTTTCAAAACCGCATTCGCTCCTTGTCAAAGCCAAAGGGGTTTCGATCTTGTCACAATAGCAAACCGTGTCCTCGGTTGGTACGGACACTTTTCCGACTGCTTCAATCACGTCTTGGGCTGTCGCAGCGACGGGAATTTCTACATTTTCAAAGCACCGCTTGTGCGCGGTATTCACAACAACGTCCAAACACGAGGGCATATTGAGCACAACGGATGGAAGGCTGCTTTTAACAAAGGCGTCGAATGTATAGTTCATGTTAAAGTAATGCACGATACACAGGCCAATTTTGATGTCACCCCTTCTGAAAAGTGACGGGCAGACTTCCTAACGGCTGGCAATCGGTGCGGATTGAACGTTTTTAGTGGTGAGGAAAGAAAACCCCGTTCGCTGAACGGGGTGAGAAAAATGGCTGTGACGGAGCGAATCATCCTATGGCGTTGCCAGATCGGAGCAACCGATACCGTATCTAATAATTTCCCTATAAATTCGCTTTTCATTGAATTTTTGCACCCGATTTTCCGAGTGTTTTCTTTGTTACATAAATGTAACATTACAATAATATGCTGCCTTGCAGCTCTTTGTCAAGCCGCGAGGACAATATATTACGTCTTGCTTTAGCTTGTCTTATGACAGTGGCAACTGTGCAATTTTATCGTCGATTGGGCACAATCTTGCAAGTCCTATTTACAATTTCTTTTGAGATTAATTCTGGCATCAAAAGGCGATGAATATAAGGCGTTTTGTCTGAATGCCTTACGTGAAAGATTGCGGTAAGGGGGCTGGACAGCGAAAGGTAATCGCGATTTAGTTAACAGACCACCGAGGAGATGCTAGAATGAAGGGAATAGCCGTTTTGTGAACTATGTGAATGGGCCATGGCATTTTTTCTCGTTTCTGCTTTTTGCCAGTGTGTGTTGATCGCGGTTGCCATCTTTACTAGCCAACTACGGTTTTTGGCATAAAAGGTCTGCCGCGGCAAAATACTTTGTGTCGTTGGTTGCCCCCTCAAAACTCAGAAACGCTAAATCTGAGGTTCTTCCGACTCTACCGCCTCACGATTCAAAAGAGGTACGGATGGGTTGATGCTTCCGTCCTTGTCGTCAAGGTCCATTTCCCAAGCCCGGCTTCACAGGGGCCGGACGTGGTTCCTCCTGAAGGCGACCTCCACTGGCCGCCCTGCTGCGCGGGCGTTTGTCGTGAAGGGCGAAAGACAGGACCGAACAGCAGAGCACAAAAAAAAGACTATGAAAACGAATACAAACAAAAATCAGAACGCCAAGGCTCAGAGCCGTCCCGAACAGTTGAGCACGGACAACCGGCCAAAAATCAATTTCAAACGCCGGTTTGCGAACCGGGCATTGGATACCCAAAAATTACTCACTTTGCTTGGAAATGAATTCCCGAACTTTTTTAAGCTGGCGGAAGTGGTTGGCAAGTGGGTTTGGATTCAGTTTGAAGGCAAGCAGCCCGTGGAAATCATCAGTACATTGTCGGAACTCGGTTTCCATTGGAACAACACCCGCCAAGCGTGGCAGCACCCCTGCGGCACGATTACCGACCGGCGGATTATGACCCGCGCGAGCGTTACGGCAGCCATTTCGCCGCCTCCAAAGCCGCCTGAAAGGAGTCACGACCATGCAAACGGAAATGATTCTCCCCGGCTTGGATATAAGCAGAGCGGCCTTGGCCGGTTAAATGGCGTTACCGCAATGGACGATTTTATCGAATACAAGACCATCGTTCACAAAATCGGCCTCAAAGCCGCCTGATAGAAGAGCAAGCATTATGAATACGCAGAAATCAAATCAGCGGGAAAGCAAGAGAAACGCAACCAACGCCAAATCCAGCAAGGCAATTGTGCTTGTTCACGGCGGCTTCGTGGATGGCTCAGGCTGGGCGGGCGTTTACAAAATTCTCAAAAACGAGGGATTTAATCTGTTAGTGGTTCAGAATCCGACTAAATCCTTAGCTGATGACGTTGCAATCACAAAAGCCACAATCGACAGCTTGGACGGCGATGTCGTTCTCGTCGGCCATGAACGATGCCATGTCTGCTTCAACGTCCGCAGCGAATGACGCTGCGAATTTTATCCTGTCGAGGAAAAGATAGCCGTCTTTGGGAGGCAAAATTGGCGGCACCGGTGCTCCAGGCGCAGGGTTCGCAATAAGAGAGGCTACCGATTCCCCCCGGTCGGGGGCGAACGCCGTGATGTAAACAAGACTTGAGACTTTGGGGTGGATTCCTGCCTCGGTAATCACGACGCCGCCATACGGATGGCCGATTCTCAAGTCCCGTGGGGTGTTGATGCCCTTTCTGGCGCCGTAACTGAACCAGCTTGGAAGACGAAGCCGGGCTACTATCTGGTCGCCTCGGAGGACAAGATGATTCCACCTCCGGCTCAACGGGCGATGGCCGGACGCGCCAAAGCCCAGATGACGGAAGTGCCTGGCAGTCATGCCATCTACGTTTCGAAGCCTGATGAAGTCTCGGAAATTATTGAGAAAGCTGCCTCCTCCAGAAATTAACGCCCGTTGGCGAGGTGAAAGGACCGCCAGTGTGGACGTGAATTGTAATTAACCTCTACTTTGAAGTGTGTTCCCTGACCCATTGGTTCGCCCGCAACACCAGTTCTGTGGCGTTTTGAAACCGTAGTTTCTCCTTGATACGCGTGCGAAACGAATGGATGGTCGGGATGGTCAGGTCCAGTTCTTCGGCGATTTGCCGCGAGGGTTTGCCCTCACCCAACATCTGGAAAACTTGGAGTTCCCGGTTGCTCAACTGTTCGACGGGGGAGACGGGCGGCTCATTTTTGCCGTGCATGCTCCGCGCAACAATGGAGGCGGACATTTTTTCACTCAGAAAGATATCGCCGCCGAGCACTTTGAAAATGGCGGCTTTCACCGTGCGGGCCGGCTCGTTTTTCATCACGTATCCCAGTGCGCCGGCGCGCATCGCGCGTTCGGCGTACAGTGATTCGTTGTGCATGGAAATTACCAGGATCGGCAATGCCTCATATTTCGCCTTCAGATTCTTGATCAGGTCAATTCCATCGCCACCCTCAAGCGAGATGTCCACCAAAACCAAATCTGGTTCCAGTTCGGCAACGGCTTTCATGGCGGCCGCCAGGTTGGCGGCTTCACCACACACCTTCCAAGGCGGATGGCGGTCAATCATCTGGCGCATGCCTTCGCGGAACAAAGGATGGTCGTCCACGATCAATATCCGGCTTTTTTCTGATTGTGCTTTTCCCATGTGCCTAGCTTAGCGGTTCGGGGTCGGTTTGGCCATTAGGTTTGGCGGATGTTTCTTGTGTTACCGGGGCTTCCATTGAAACCGGAACGAAGAGGCAGGTGACACAAGTTCCAGACTGTGGCTGGCTGCGCAAGTTTAGAGTAGCGCCAATGACCCGGGCGCGATATTGCATAATGCGGATTCCCATGCCGGTGTGCCCGCCCACGGGTCGGGAAAAACCCATGCCATCGTCCTGCACATTAAGCCGGTACCGTTTTCCAATCGGCTTGAGGTGGATGACCACATTGGCCGCCGAGCCGTGCTTCGAGGCATTGGCAACCGCCTCCAGCACAATATAATAAAGATGGAGTGCGATCCCTTTTTCTATGGTTTTGGGCGGATCGTACGAAATAAACTGGCAGTTGATTTTATATAATTCGCTCGCATTGGCGGCGAGTTCTTCCAGTGCAAAAATGAGACCTTTTTCTTCCAGCCGTACTGGAAACAATCCACGCGCCACGCCGCGGGTTTGTTCGATGGCGTCGTTGAGCAGCGCGGAAATTCTCTCCGCCTCGACAGCGTTGACGGAATGACCGGCTTCCAATTCATCGGCCAGCGTGGAAGTGAGCAAGGCAATCCCGGCCAGTTGCTGGCACACGCCATCATGCAAGTCGTGTCCGATGCGGCGTTGCTCCCGGTTGCTGATCTCCAAAATTTCCTTCTCCAGCACTTCGGCCTCCTTTAACTGTTGGCGGATGACTTTGGTTTGCTGGCGTACCTGCCGTCGCAATAATCCCACCCAGGCCAGGCTCACCGCCACGGCCACCGTGAGGCTTCCCGCAACCATAAAGGCATGGCGGGCCGTCCACCACGGCGGAGTCTCCCTCACCTCAATGTCTTCCAGCCGGCTGATCATGAGGCTGAACGTGACGGGTTCATGCCGTTCATCCCCTTGAATGGAACAGATTCCCTTGAGCCGGAGCAGGCTGCCGGACACGAGGGCAGGGGCTTCCCGGCCCGCCTGCGCCCCTAGGCTGGCATTGAAAATAATGGCGCCTTCTTGCAGCACCAATTGCGGGCGGGCGGAACGCGGCACGTTTTGCAACAACCGTGCATCGAGGCCAACGATCTGGCCATCGTTGGTTCCCTGAAGTAGAATTTGTTCCGCCGTCGTCCATTTGGGAATGGGCGCGGTCTGTGGGACGGTTTGACGAAACGAAGCCTCTTCCAGCACCGGCGAAAAATTTCCGATGGCCGGGAAGCCCAGCACCGCCACTGAATCCCCGATGTGAATTTCATTCGTCTGCAGGGTTTGCACGAATATTCCCCCCGAGTCATCCTGCAAATAAAATCCCCGGTCAGGCAGCGGCAGGGTAACGACGCCCTGCACCTTGCTCCGGCGAATGGCCAGACGGTCGGGGTCGAATGTCGCCACCGATCCGATCTTCCTGGTCTCAATCGCGAAAGGGTCCGCTGGCGGCGGCTCCAATATTTGCACCTGGTCAAAGCCCGGCGTGTGCAAAGTAATGCCACTGAGCTGCCGGCGCGCATTTAATTCCGAGGTGCAGGCTCCTTGGATACTGATCAAGGCATCTATGAGCGGCGGTATCGGCTGGTTTTCTCGCTCAGGAATAATCGCCCGAAAACGTCCGTATGGCGTCATCACGCTTAAACTCACGTGGTCCGGCCCCACGTCCACCTGCCGCACCACACCCTCCATGGCAATCCAGTGCGCGTCCCAATGTCCGTTCGCCAGGTCTTGCAGGTCCACATGGGCAGGCATGGGCAGGTTGGTGGTGCCGAGCACTTGTATCTTGGAATGAATCACCTCCGGGGCAAAACCGCCGGGTCCAGTTTGACCAGTCAGTTCCACCCACTGGCCCGGCTGCAACTCTTTCTGGCTGGGATCCAGGTCCACATAAAGCGCATCGCTTTTGTCCTGAATAAAACCGTTCCGCCAGGCCGGGTCAGCATAGGTAAGCACACCGCGCACACGCAGCGGAATGTTCTGTGCTGCCTGCTCCCGGCGCATTTTGTGAACTTCAGAGATGCTGGTGATGATTTCCGGAAGGAGCACGGCAGGACCATTGGTTTCCGCGACTGATTTTCCCGCCGTGGCTGGAACCAGGGCAACACTGCTCTTTTTCTCCGCCGCCGGTTGGGCGACTTCAAAATAAGCATTGTTCAGATACATTTCCGTCGGCGAAACTTGCAGGAAGCCCCACACATCCACCCGTTCATCTTCCGAAATTTCAGTGAGTTGAACAATCCGGGCGCGCATGACACCGGTGGGATCTTTCACCACGAGCGACTTCCCCGGCTCATAGGCCACGACGGAGCCGGTGATGCGAACCCAGTCGTTCGTCCACAAACCCAGTTCACGATTTTGCAGGTTTGAAATGGAGATGACCGGGATCGGCGGCCTATGTTTCGAAGGTTCGAGAACGGTAAGTTCGTCGAGACCTGGCAGGAACAGCAACGCGGAATCGAGCCGCCCGTTGGTGGACGTGCTGGCGTTGATGCCCCGCACCCGGATTTTGCAGCCGAGGTATTTTTCAAAATCGTCCGGCGGCGGCGATCCCAGCAAATACACCAAGGCGTTTTCTCCAGCATCACTGTGCAGGAGCAACGCGAGCCTCCCGCGGCTGGTTTCAGCCGACATGACCCGGCCCGTGATCTGCACCCAGTGGCCGTGGTCCAGGGCCAGTTGAAAGATTTCGAGCGGCGTCGCTGGCGGCAATCGGGCGGAGCCGCTCACGGTCAAATGGAGATTCTCCTGCTGGTCGCCGCGAACCGTGCCGGTAATTTCCACCCGCTGGCCTTTGGTCGGCAGCCTGTCAAAAGCATCGGCGCTGAAATACAGTGTATCGCGCCCGTCATAGACATACAACTGGTGCCAGCCGGCGTCCGCGCAAAGTACCACGCCATCCACTTGTAAGGCGCGGACAGGCGCGGGATCGGGCGCCGTTTTTTTCGGCGGAGCTGGCTGGTTGTTTTGATCCGCCATAGCGGCACGGGCCATGACTGTCAGAGCCGCCAGGAAAAAAAACGCGGCAAAAACACGAAAGGCCAACCGCAGCCAAAGGCCGGACCCGACGCAGGAAAAACGTCGCGCCGATGTTTTCGCATTGTCTTCAAACCTGGCCATAATCGCTTTCAAAACCGCTGCCATTCACATTAATAGTACATCCACGGCGGAAACGGCACAAAAAGATTTGTAATAATTATTATTGCATTTATTTGTGCTTGTGCTAAAAACTTGATTGTCCTTATAAGGGCACATGAGCGTCGGCTGACTGACTGCCGCTTTGTTGAGATCATAACCAATAAAAACACTGCCATGAAAACATTATGAAACTGCCCAGAATAAAAACCCTTCAATCACCTTTCACCCTTTCCACCCTGATGGTCTGCCTGCTGCTGGGCATTCGCGCGACGAACGCAGCGGATTACCCAACCACCATTTTGGCGGATAACCCGCTCGGCTACTACCGCCTTGAAGAAACGTCCGGCTTCACGGCGGCAGACAGCAGCGCCTCCGGAGCATTCACCGGCGACTACATTTACAGCCCCGACACCCTTTATCCGGTCCTTGGCGAGCCGGGTATTGACACCAACTCAATCTTGCTTTCCGCTTCTGACACGCCCGATTACGTGGCCGTGGGATATTATCCGCAATTCAACCAGCCGGGGCCATTTTCCTTTGAGGTTTGGATGCGGCCCACGAGCATACCCACGGGCGGCAACTATCGTTGTCCCATTGGCAACTCCCCCGCGTACGACACCGCGACCCAGTCGGGTTGGTATGTTTACCAAACACCGAACACGCCAAGCGAACTGGCGCTGGTCACGCCCACCGGGGACGTTTTTATTACCACCACCAATTACACGTTGTTTCAATGGTATTACATTGCAGGCACTTATGATGGAACCAACATGAGTTTCTATTTGAACGGCGTCTTGGTGGGCACGCAAAGAGCCAGCGCTTACGTCGCCAATTCGGTGAACAATGCCGGCGTCTGCACCTTCTCCATCGGCCAGCGCGGTGATGGGTATGGCAATTTTGACGGCGACCTCGATGAGGCCGCGTTTTACACCAACGCCCTCACGTCGCTTCAGATTTCCAACCACTATGCCGTGGGCACCAACTCCTTCCGGCCGGAGGCATTGCCGCCAACTATCCTGACCCAGCCCACCGGACCCACGGTTTACGCGGGCCAGATTGCGCAATTCTCGGTCCAGGCAGATGGAACCGCGCCGTTGTTCTATCAATGGTTTAATTCGTCATCAAATATCATCAGCGCAACCAATTCAACCTACAGCTTTACTTGCGGCCCTGGTGATGACGGCCAGACCTTTGGTGTAGTGATCACCAATTCGGTCGGTTCGATCACGAGCACTATCGTTACGCTGTCGGTTTCAACTGGGCTCCAGATTGACGCCCCGCTGACCTCCATCACCCGTAATGTGGGCAGCGCAGCGGTTTTTGAAGTGGTGGCCGAGGGCGCGGAGCCGATCACCTATCAATGGTACAACGGCGCCGACAGCAGCATCATTCCGGGCGCGACTAATAATGTGCTGTGGCTTTATAACGTGCAATTGACTAATGACGGCGCCTCGTACTACGTTGATATTATCAATCCGTACACGGTTCTTCCCAGTGATCCAGCCACACTCCATGTTCAAAGTCGGGCAGTCAACGTTTCCACCAATGATAGTTATGCCAAGATAGTCATTGACGACGGCCCGGTTGCCTATTGGCGCTTGGATGAAACCAGCGGCACCAATGCGGTTGATGCCGTTGGCAGTTTCGACGGAGCCTATGTGGCCAATTCCGGCACATTCACTTTTGGCGCACCCACGGGGATACCCCATGGGACCGATCTGGCCGTGGGCGTCACCGGCGGCGCTGTGGTGAACATTCCCTACGCCATTGAAATCAATCCGACGGGCGCATTTTCCGTGGATGGATGGTTTATGGCGTCGTCAGCGACCACCGGCGGCAACGATTATCGCACTGTTTTTTCATCCATGAGCAATCCTTACGGCGCGGGTCCGACCGGCTGGCTGGTTTACCAGACCGCAGCCAACAATTGGTCTTGGTGGCCCTACAATGGATATTACAACGGAGTCCAGCTCACGGATTCTGCCCAGGTAGTGGCCAATCAATGGTATCATCTGGCGCTGGTCTATGATGGTACGACCTTTACTTTCTATGTGAATGGCGTGGCCCAAGCCTCCGGCACCGACAGTGGATTTGTGCCCAACGGGAATGTGCCCCCCGGCGGCGCTGCCAGCTACAATTACAACTATAACACCACGCCAGGTCTGCCGACGGGCAGCGGCGACATGGTGTTCGGCCAGCGCGTTGATGATGCCTTCAACCCGTTTAGCGGCGCAATCGACGATATTGCGGTGTATAACAAGGCGCTAACCCCGCAGCAGGTGCAAAATCATTTTCTCAATTCAGTCCGCCTGAACGCGACAACTTCCGGGAAAAATATTGTAATTACCTGGTCGGAGGGCATGCTCCAATCGTCAACCAATGCGAGCGGTCCTTTCATAACTGTTCCAGCGGCGACCTCGCCTTACACCAACTCAGTCACAGGAAAACAGTTGTTTTTCCGGTCTCAGTTGTAATTGTTGCCCGGACTCCGCTGGCCGGGGGCCGCCTGTGGGCCCCGGCCGGTGAAAACAACACCCAATCATGAGAAATCGCGATCACCTGACGGCTGCCCGCTGTAAAGTCAATCACCGGCTTGCCGCCGCGTTCACCCTGATTGAACTCCTGGTCGTGATTGCCATTATCGCCATTCTTGCTGCCATGCTCCTGCCGGTTCTGGCCAGGGCAAAAATTCGAGCGCAACAAATCCAATGTCTGAACAACCTGAAGCAGTTAAATTTGTGCGGGATAATGTATGCTGGCGATAACAACGGTGTGTTCGCGATGAATAACCCCACCGCCGCACTGTCCGCTAATTCCTGGATTCAGGGCGATATGAGTGACACGGTCAGCCAATATGGCCAGGTAACCCCTGGAGTGCTGGATTCCACCAATAAGACTTGTGACACCTCTGGAAGTTTCTGGCCATTCAACCAGAGCATCGGTATTTATCATTGCCCGGGAGACCTGAGCACGACTGCCGCGGTGCCCAAAGTCCGAAGTTATTCCATGAATGGCTGGATCGGAACCACTCATGCTCACGACACCACCATATTTGGATCCGGCGGGCTGAATTACCTCATTTACCCGAAGGAAAGCACCGTTCATTCGCCGGTCAACACTTGGTATTTGATTGACGAATATCAAACGGTCAACTCGGGATTTGGCATCAACGACGGGTTTTTCTGGGTGGACATGACTGGCCAGTATTGCTGGGCCAACTCGGGCTTGCATTCTGATTTTCCGGCGACCCGGCACACTCACGGCTACGGGCTTTCATTCGTTGACGGCCATTCGGAAATATACAAATTAGTTGACGGGCGCTCCAACTACTCGTTCCCGGCCAATGTTAATTCGCCCCCAAACCCTGATTTTGCCAAATTACAAAGCGTAACAACGGTCCATGACTGACAAGTGCACTAAATTTTATATATGTCTCAATTTGCGAAATTTTGCCGCCGGTTGCTGGTGCGGTTTTTCATCATTAGTTTGCTGGCGCGCGCGCTTACCGCTCACGCCGCTTTTTGGACCGCGGGTTATTATCCGGGTTATGAGCAAAATGGAAACATGCCGGCTTCAGACATTGATTTTAGCGCCTTAACCCACGTTATCCATTTTTCAGTGGTGCCAAATGCAGATGGAACTTTGAACAGCAGCATCAATTACATCACCCTGGCAAATTCCACCAACTTGGTGGCGCTGGCACATGCGGCGGGAGTGAAGGTGCTCATCTCGGTCGGCGGCGGCGGCACGGAAACAGCCTTTAAAAGCGCCACCACCATAAGCAACCTGCCGGTTTTTATCAACAGCCTCACGAATTTCGTGGCGACCCGGGGCTACGACGGCGTGGACATCGACTGGGAACCTTGCCCCTCATCCGATTTTCCGCTCTATACTAATCTGCTGACGGGTTTGCGTTCCGCCCTGAACCAGCTTGACCAGCCCGAGTTATTGACGGCGGCGGCAGCGGCTTACCCGCCGTACGGAGACTCGGCGACGGCGGAATACACCATGTTTGCTGCCTTTCAAAGCCAGTTGGACCAAATCAACATAATGACTTACGATCTATCTGGTCCGTACAATGGTTGGGTAACTTGGTTTAATTCGCCCATTTATGATGGTGGTTATCATTTGCCAAGTTCTGGGGCCTTGGTGCCTTCACTGGACGGGTCGGTTAATAATTTTATCACCAAAGGCGTTGCCCCGGGAAAACTGGCCGTCGCCGCGGCTTTCTACGGGTGCGTTTGGGCTGGCGGTGTTGGCTCCTCGGCGTCAGCCATCACCCAACCGCGCCAATCATGGATCACAGCCCCCACCGCTACTGCGTACCGTTATACCGACATCATGGCCGGTTATTATTCGTCCAAATCGTACCAATGGGACGCGAGTGCCCAAGCAGCTTATCTCAGCATCACCAATGCGAATTCCACCAACAATGTCTTTGTTTCTTACGATGACGAGCGCACTTGCCAAGCGAAAGTAAACTACGTCCGTAACAAAGGACTGGGCGGCATCGCCATCTGGGAATTGGGGCAGGATCATGTCGTCGGCACGCCCGACCCGCTGCTGCAAGCCCTGAAACAGGCGGCTGCCGCCTTCCGCCCAGCCAATTTCCAGCACAGCGGCAATGACGCAAACATGATTTCCACCGGTATTGCCGGAGTTCAGCAGATTAAAGAGGACACTGGAAAGACCAACCAGTCGGGGCATTTTTATCAAGCCCAGACATTGCCTTGATGTTTGACGATGCATTATGTAGCTGTGCTGATTTCTCCGGCGGCGCGGAGTGCTTGCCGCCACAGTTCATTTCCCATAAATGACAGCGTGCTTTCCCATCCCGATTTTGCCAGACTGCAAGTGCTGCTGTCGGCCATGATTCCTTGGCCGTAACCGATTTGCCGATGTTGCTAATTTCTGGAGAATTATGCCGAAGGCTGATGCTGTGCCTTGCCATGTTGGGGGTGTGCGGGTGGGCCATGGCCGCTCGCGCGGCATTCTGGACCGCGGCTTATTACCCGGGGTATGAGCAGGAATCCACCCTGCCAGCATCAAACATTGATTTCTCCGCCGTAACCCACGTCATTCATTTTTCGTTGGTACCCAATTCAGATGGAACCTTGGACAGCAGCGACAACGGTATCACCTGGCAAAATTCCACAAACTTGGTGGCGCTGGCACATGCGGCGGGAGCGAAGGTGCTCATCACGGTGGGCGGTGGCGGCACGGAAACCCAGTTTCAAGGCGCCACCAGCCCTGGCAACCTGCCCGTGTTTATCAATAACCTCACGAATTTTGTCGCGACCCGTGGTTACGATGGGGTGGACATTGATTGGGAGCCGTGCCCCTCGTCTGATTTTGCTCTCTTTACCAACCTGGTGACGGGTTTGCGTTCCGCCCTGAACCAGCTTGGCCAGCCCAAATTATTGACGGTGGCAGCCGAGGCCTACCCTCCCTATGGAGATTCCGCCACGGCGGAATATATCATGTATGCCGCGTTTCAAAGTCAGTTCGACCAGATTAACATAATGACTTATGATCTGTCTGGGCCGTACGAGGGTTGGGTCACTTGGTTTAATTCGCCGATTTATGATGGCGGCTATCGCTTTCCCAGTTCCGGCGGCTTGGTGCCCTCGATAGACGGAGCGCTAGGCAACTTTCTCACCAACGGTGTCAGCCCCGCCAAACTGGCCATCGGCATGGCCTTCTACGGATACATCTGGACGGATGGCACCGGTCCTTCGCCAAGTAGCATCACCCAGCCCCGGCAATCGTGGATTGACGCGCCAACTATCACCGCGCTTCGTTACACCGATATCATATCTGATTATTATCAATCGAATTTATATCAATGGGATTTGAGCGCCCAGGCGGCCTATCTGAGCATCACCAACGCCAATGTCACCAACAATGCCTTCATTTCATATGATGACCAGCGTGCCTGCCAGGCCAAGGTCAGCTTTGCCCGCAACAACAATTTGGGCGGTGTCATGATCTGGGAATTAGGGCAGGACCACACGGCCGGCACGCCCGACCCGCTGCTGGAAGCCGTCAAGCAGGCGCTCGCCACGCCCGGGCGGAGCACTTTGCAACCGAGCGGCCATGATATGACCATGGCGTTCCAAACGATTCCACTTGGTTCTTATGAGGTCCAATGGTGCAGCAATCTCGTCTCCGGTGTCTGGAACTCTCTGCTGACCACCAATATCACCGGCCTCGGCGGAACCCTGCAAATCAAAGATTCTGGGGTGATAACCAATCAACCTAGGCGTTTTTACCGCGTGTTAACGCCACCCTGAGCCTTAATGTTGCCTTAACCAAACATGAAAATAAATCTTACTGCCGCCGGGGCATTTCTCGCCCTTTTGTTGGTCACGGCCTCCGCCTCAGCCGCAGGCACAAACCAGCCCGCTATCATTCCACAGCCACAAGTGATGGATCTCCGCCCCGGCGTATTCATGCTCGCGTCGGGCACCCGCATTTATACGGATTTTGCCTCGCGCGAAACCGGAAAAATTTTGACAGACCGCCTGTGTCCAGCGACCGGGTATCCTCTCCAAGCCTCCACCAAATTTTTTGGCGGCGCGGCCATCCTTGGAGGTATTTTTCTGACCACCAAGGATGCGGGCACCAATCTCGGCCCCGAAGGCTATGAGCTCACCGTCGCGCCGGATTCCGTTGTGATCCGCGCGCCGGCGCAAGCGGGCTTGTTTTACGGCGTACAAACGCTGTTCCAACTGCTGCCGCCGGCCATCTTCTCGTCCAGCGTGGTGACCGACGCGGACTGGCAGATCCCCTGCGTTCATATTCAAGACTGGCCGCGTTTCCAATGGCGCGGGTTTATGCTCGATGTGAGCCGTCATTTTTTTAACAAATCCGAAGTGGAAATTTTTCTCGATGGGATGGCCTTGCACAAGTTAAACACGTTCCACTGGCACCTGACGGACGATCACGGCTGGCGCATTGAAATAAAAAAATATCCCAAGCTCACCGAGGTTGGCGCCTGGCGGCCGGGCGGTGGCTTCGATTTTGACCCCAAGACTACCACCGCTTACGGTCCGGACGGGCGCTACGGCGGGTTTTATACGCAGGACGACATTCACGAAGTAGTGAAATACGCTACGGCGCGGCACATCACCATTGTTCCGGAAATCGAGATGCCAGGCCACTCTTCGGCGGCGCTCTCGGCGTATCCGCAGTACGGTTGTACTGGTGGCCCTTTTGAACCGGCAATGACGGCTGGTATTTTCAACGGCATCTACGATCCCGCCAAAGAGGAAACTTTCCAGTTTTTGGCCGATATCCTCACCGAGGTGTCCCAACTTTTCCCCGGCCCGTACATTCACATCGGCGGGGACGAGGTGCCGAAGGAAACCTGGAAAAACAGCGCGGACTGCCAGGCTCTCATGAAGCGCGAGGGTTTGAAAAACGAGGAAGAATTGCAAAGCTGGTTCGTGCGGCGCATGGAAAAAATCGTTGACGCCCGCGGCCATCGGACGATTGGCTGGAGTGAAATTTTGCAGGGTGGCCTCCCACGACATGCTGCCGTCATGGATTGGATCGGCGGCGCGAAGGAAGCGGCCGCCGCCGGTCATGACGTGGTGATGACCCCGACCGCATATTGTTATTTTGACTTTTACCAGTCGGCCAATCATGCCTCGGAGCCGAAGGCCGCCGCCTGGGGCGGCCCGCTGACATTGGAGAAAATGTATGCCTTCGAACCCATGCCCACGAATGTGCCGCCGGAGTTGCAGTCGCACATTCTTGGCGCCCAGGGCAACCTGTGGACGGAGCAGATCCCCAATTTAAAACAGGCGGAATACATGACTTTCCCCCGCGCCTGCGCCCTTGCTGAAGTCACCTGGTCGGCCAAGGATGCGCGCGACTTCAGTGATTTTACCCGCCGTCTACAAATTCAATTCCAAAGGTTTGACCTGCTTGGCATTAACTATCGGCGTGTTACCCCGGGCTACTTCGCAACCAGCCCGGCCAAATGAACCACTTGCCGTGGGCAAGCCACCGTTCGGAACACAGCGGACTACCGGAACTTGTCGGTGCGTTCGATGATGCGCGGCGATTTCGACCGCCTATGGGTTATCAAACAGAGGGTAAGCGAAAAGCGAGCGATCCGGCGTTTGTTAGGTATGTGGGGTGGTCGATTCCCTCTGGTATTGTTTAGGCGACATGCCTGTTGCTTGTTTGAAAGCCACCCAGAAACTATTGGTGGACCGATAGCCACAAAGCTCGGCAATCGCGTCCATTTTGTCACTCGAATCTGTGAGGATTTTTTTGGCGCGCTCAATGCGAATGCGTTGCAATTCATGCCCCGGCGGTCGTCCGACATTTTCAACAAAAGCATGATGAAAGCTGCGCACTGACATGGAAGCCGCTTTAGCCAGATCATTCACGCCGATGGATTCATGGCAATGATCCCACATGAATCGCAGGCTTCTGGCTACACCAGCGTGGTTGATGGCAACCAAATCACTGCTCTTGCGAGCAATCAATCCGAGTGGCAGTACGCGAACGGGATCCGCGGCTATTTTCTTCCCGTTCATCAGTTGGTTGAGAGTTTCCGCACCGCGATATCCAACGAGTTCAAGATTTGGTTCCACGCTTGAAATCGGCGTATGCATTGCCTCCACGGCGAGCAAGGAATTATTCATGCCAATAAGGCTGACTTTATCAGGAACGGAAATTTCCATGCGCTCGCACGTCTCCAGCACTTCGAGCGCGTGATCGTCCGTGGCGGCATAGACACCGAGCGGCTTGGGAGCACGTTTCAATTCTGAAGCCAGCCAGTCCCGCTTTTGTTTCCACTGAAAACGACCGGTGTCATGGGCGGGAGAACGATGCCAGCGCAGCCAGTTGCAGGGATGGCCGGCATCGCTCAAGGCACGAACGAAGGCGGATCCATTTTCTTCAAACGCCCAATTGTCCCGGTCGCTGTAAAAGATGAAATTCTTTAATCCGCGAGTGAGAAAATGTTCTGCCACCACCCGCGCGCAGGACGCATGATCCACCAAGATACGCGGGAACTTGAGCTGTGGCCGGCGAAAACTGAAATCCACCGTGGGTTTTCTTGCATGCACCACAAATTCGGCCAGATCGTCACCCGCACCCAACCACGCAAGAATACCGTCGCCCTCCCACCCCCACGGGATGACCTTTTCGCGCGTAACATCCGAACACAGGTGCCAGCCGTGTTCCTGGGCATACTTTTCAATACCGCGATGGAGCCGGTAATCGTACCAACCGAGGGCCAGCAGGACGCGCGGGGATTTGGTTCGCATTTTTTTACGTTGTAACTTTTCCGCAAGTTTTGGCAAGCCTTTAAAATTTCCCCTCGTCGTTCGCAGAATTTTCATACTTTTAGATGAAGTGCTTCATGTCAAATGGACAATATAAGCCGCCCGGCTTTGCCACATCTTATCCGCTTGCTTGCATGAGTCACTGGTTCAACAATCATAATTCTTTGAGCCCGGGAAAAGGCTTTGGCAGTTGGATCATTGCTGATTGTTCAAATTTGGCAACACTTTCCTGGCTAATCATGCCATAACTCTTTTGCCAAAGCTGTTGTAAGTCCAGTTGCATGTTGCTTCGCTTTTTAGTCCTGGCCGCATTTAGTCAAAATACTCCAATTCATGTATAAGAGGATAAATTTGGCCAACGTCCGCTTCCGCAGAAAATTCACACTTTTTCGCCTAAACTCGGTAGCGACGGTATTTAAGCGCGTGTTAGAATTTGACAATTCCAATATATGAACACCGCGAACTATTGTGGCGCTGAGCCTGGAATAGATTTTCATAGCATGCGTGGTCACAAGCTTCGAAGCGGCCGACCCTCGGGCTGCCATGCTTTTACCTTGATTGAGTTGCTGGTGGTCATCGCCATCATCGCCATTTTGGCGGCGATGCTTTTACCGGTATTGTCGCAGGCCAAAATTAAGGCCAAAACCATATCTTGTGTTAACAATTTGAAGCAGCTTGGCTTGGCGGATTTAATTTATGCGGGCGATAATAACAGCTTTTTTGCTCAGAATCCCTCCGGCGAAGGGAGTCCGGCAATTGGCGAGAGCACCCAGAGACCGGCATGGGTTGCAGGGCAAATGAATGGTGTTGCTGGGCCGGACAATAACTATGCTCCGGGCAATGGCGGGCCGGACAACACAAATACTGACAAATTGGTTGGTGCCGCTTACGCGGAATTTGGGTCCTTGGGGTCTTATGTCAAAATCCCTGGCGTTTATCATTGTCCGGCAGATTCCTCGGTTGGCCTTGGGCAAACTGCTCCGCGAGTGCGCTCGTATTCAATGAATGGATATGTGGCGCCGCACACGGTCAACGACGGGATTAGCAGCATAAGTTATAATAGTATGGGGGATGGTGCCAATGGTGAGATATATCCGAAAGACACCAGTTTTCACAACCTCAAACCCACTGACTGCTTTGTTTTTACCGAAGAGCGGGTGGATTCCCTGAATGACGGGTGGTTTTGGTCTCCCGGTCTCCCCGGCACGTGGCAGATCCGTGATATGCCGCAGATGGCGCATGGCGGTGTGTTATCAGTGTTTTCATACGGAGACGGTCATGCCGAAACCCACAAGTGGCTGACCGGTTGGTTCAAAACGGCGGTAAGCACGGACACCCAAATCGGAAACGTGGACATTGCATGGCTTGATAGCCATGACACGGCAAAACCATGACCCAGTAAACTCAATGAATTTGTCGATTACGCTTGACGAACTTCAACGCAAATAAGCCCTAACAACAATGAAAACAAACATGAAAAACACATCTGCCTTGCACCGAACCAGGTTGTTTATAAACCGCATTTCAATGGGCATCCTCCTGGGGTTGGCCGCCCCGCTGACCGCGCTGGCGCAACAAACGGTGTTTTACGATACCTTCGGCAGCAGCACCTTGAATGGCGGCCCTACAACCAATATGTTGCCCGGTGGCACTCCGACGGCCAGTTATACGAGCTACGAGATTGGGTCGGGCAAAGCCGCAACTGCCACAACCAACAATACCGGGAATTTTCTCCTGACCACTGCAGGGACTAGTTCCGGGAACACCGAGGCCCAGGCGTTGTTCACCAAATTCCCGGTCACGCTGGCCGCAATTGGCGACTATGTTGAGCTGGACTACACATTCACAGATACTGTAGACATCTATAACGGCCTATGTGGCAACTCGGTCGGTCTTTATTGCGGGTTATATAATTCCGGCAATGTTCCGCCCTTGAGCGGGACCTTGCTTTGGAATGGTGGCTTCTCGACGAGTTCAACTACCGCCGATGTGGGCGGGACCAAGAATTGGCTTGGTTACAATGCTGGAATGTTGAATGGCCAGACCGGAATCTCCGCTTGGACCATTTCAACCAGGCCGGTGCAAACTGCGGCGAACAATACGGACCAACAACTGTTATTCGGTTCCACGGGCGGCTCAACGCATTCAGCAACTCCCACGGGAACCGCACCTTTCCCGAACCTCACCATTGGTTCGCAGTACACTGTTCAATTTCGAGTTACCCTGTCTGCGGCCGGCACGCTCACAGTTTCAAATGCCATGTATGCGGGTGCCGGCATCGGAGGAACAACGGTTTTTACAAATATAACAACCTATACGGGTGCAAACTTTCTGACCACGAATTTTGACGGCCTTGCAGTCGGATATCGTGATGGGGACTCAGCCAGTCCCCACATTCCATGGACAAATGACATTACTGACATCACCGTCGTTGCGGGCCTTGCGGCCCAGGCGGGACCCTACTATTTTCTAACGACCAGTGGCAGCGGCTGTGGTAGCGGTATAACAGTCGGCCTGAGCGGATCGGTGACCACCAACGTCTACCTGCTTTATACCAACGGTTCATACAGCGGGCAGTCTCAATTGGGCACCGGGTCGGCCATCAGTTTTGGCTTCGAATCCGCCCCAGGGATTTACACAATTACCGCCAGCAACACGGTCACTGCGAGCACGGGGCCGATGCTGGGAAGCGCGGGCATTTTCCTTGGGGTGCCGGTAATTAATAGCGAGCCGACTTCAGTCACTTGTGCGACCAATGTTCCAGCTTTGTTTTCAATAGCCGCCATCGGAAATGCATTGACTTATCAATGGTATAAGAATGGAGCCGCTCTAACAAACGGCGGTGACATTTCCGGAGCCCAGACACCGAATCTGGCTATTTCTCCGACGCAGGCGGCCGACGCTGCCGCGACGGCAAATGGCTATTATGTTGTGGCTACGGATACCTGCGGCAATACGACCACTTCGACTCCAAACGCTTCTTTGACGTTGGTGCCACCGAACAACTTGGTGTGGCAGGGCAACAACCCGGACAGCACTTGGGATTTGGCCACAACTTTGAACTTTACCAACCTTTCCGGTGCTTTTGAAGCATTCACCAACGGCGACATTGTTACTTTTAACGACTCCTCCCTCGACAGTTCGGTGAATATAGCCGCCACTAACTTAATCCCGACATTGACCAAGGTGATTGGGACTCAGAGCTATACCTTCAGCGGAACCGGGCAATTGACGGGATTCGGGCAATTGGTGGATGGCAGTTCTGGTACATTGACCATTGTCAATGTGAACAATTATACCGGCGGAACCATCATTAGTAATGGCGCGACACTGTCTCTCGGCAACGGAAGCGGTATCGTCGGTTCTGTTGGCGGCACCGTGACTGTTAATACAGGTGGAACAAACCAGTATAACTACGCTGGCAGCGGGTCCATAAATGGCCCAGTCAATCTCAATGAAGCCTTTGCCGGCAGCGGAACCATCAATTATATGGATCAAAATGGCAGCATCCTGGCTACACCGCTCAATGCGGTCAGCAGTAATTTCAATGGCACCATAAATATAGAGGGATTTACGTGTCTGCATGCCAGCGACGGGAATTCCGGCTATGCGCTGGGCAACGGCAGCACGATAAATGTTCCAGACAGCACCCAGGTATGGCTGGATCGCTCGAGCACCGCTTATAATAGCATATTCAATATTGGTGGAACGGGCTGGCAAGGGGCGACGCCGAATACTGGCGCCATGCGGGTTTTCGGCAACACCATCAATGGCCCGATTAATCTGATGGACGATGCTCGAATTGGCGGAACCATTACAGGCGCAACACTTCAGGGTGTTATTTCCGGGCCTTACCAGTTGGAAATATGGGGCACCACAAACTCATTCGTGCTGGCGATGGGGCCAACCAACGGCTCGCCGCAAGCCTATGCTTCCACGCTCATAACTGCCGGCTCCATCAGTGCGTCGGGCACCAATGCGATCAGCAGTGGTCCGCTGACTCTGGACTCCGGTGGCGATATGCGGCTGAATGGCTACAACCTCACGGTGGCGAATTTGTCCAGCATTGATTCCGGCAACGTTCTGCTGATAGAAGGTCCGAGGGTTCGCAACATGAATGCAACCACCAATGCAACGCTGACGGTTGGAACTGATGGCACCAGCACGGAGTTCGATGGAACCTTCTCGGATGGCGCGGCTGCGACGTTCGGATTGACCAAGGTCGGCGCCGGCACTTTAACGCTGACAGCCATCAACACGAATACCGGTGCGGTAACTGTCAATGGCGGTACGCTGGCGCTGACAGGTTCAGGTTCATTTGGCAAGGCATCCCAAATCATTGCTGGCAGCGGCGCGTTTTATGATGTCACCGGTGCCGGCGGCACGTTGACACTGAACAGTGGCCAGGCCTTGAAAGGTGGCGGCACGGTCAACGGCATCCTCGTTGCTTCCGCTGGCTCAACGGTTGCCCCTGGACTTCCCATGGGCACACTGACGGTTTCCGGCAACGGAACAATTAACGGCACTTATCGGCCGAACCTTAATCGTACTAATTCTCCTAGCAACTGCAGCCAGTTTGCGTCCTCTGGTGGTGCCATCACTTTCAGCGGTGCCACGCTCAGCGTCACCAATGTCGGTCCGAAGTTGCAAGCAGGTGATTCCTTCCAGTTGTTTCCGGGTGCCACGGCTGGTTTCAGCGCTACGCAGTTGCAAACCAACGATGTTCCGAACAATGCGAAATATACTTGGAACAACAACGTCTCAACCAGTGGAAGTATCACAGTGGCCACGGTGGCACAGATTGTGAATACCACCCCGACCAACATTGTGGCCAGCGTATCTGGCAAATCCTTGACCTTGAGCTGGCCGGCCGACCATACCGGCTGGACACTGCAAACACAGACCAATTCGCTCACGGCGGGCCTGGGAACCAATTGGGTGAATGTAGCAGGCAGCACGACGACCAACCAGGTGGTGATGCCCATCAACCCCACAAACGGCAGCGTGTTTTTCCGAATGACTTTTTGAGCATTTGGCTGGGTCTTGGGGTTGGGTTATGGTGGGCAGCCGAACAGCAGGCTGCCCGCCATTTTAAATTGATGATCATCGCATGAGCAGGAAACAAATTGAGTGTCCGAATTTTAGAGGCGCAACGCCTCAGTGGCGGGCGCAGGCGAAATCGGAAGCATTCATATGAAAAGGGCAACCGCCAACAAATTCCTGGCCTGTGGTGCAACAGCGCTTGCTTTATGCAGTGAACTGGCTTGCGCCACAGACCAGCCACCAGCATCCGGGCATAAGATAAAAATTATCCTGGTCGGCGATTCCACTGTGACGGACAACGCCGGCTGGGGGCTTGGTTTCAAACAGTTTCTGACCGATGGGGCTGAATGCATCAACACATCGCAGGGCGGGCGCAGTTCAGAAAGCTTCCGCCGCGAAGGCCGTTGGACCAATGCGCTGGCATTGAAGGGGGATTACTACCTCATCCAGTTCGGCCACAACAATGAACCGGGCAAGCCGGGCCGCTCGACCGACATGCCGACGTTCGTAAGCAACATGGTCAGCTATGTCGAGGAAACGCGGGCCATCGGCGCACAGCCGGTCCTGGTCACTCCACTGACGCGCCGCCAGTGGGACAAGGAACATCCGGGCAAAATCAAATCCAGTCTCGCGCCCTATGCGGAGGAGGTCCGCAAGATCGCGGCTGAGAAACATATTCCGCTCGTGGATTTGCAGGCGCGCAGCATTGCACTGTGTGAATCACTTGGGCCGGAGAAATGCCTGGAGTTCAGTCCGCTCAAAATGGTCAACGGCACCAACGCCGGATACGACGGGACGCATTTGAATGAGAAGGGGCGCGTCATGTTTGCACGTTTGGTCGTGGACGAGCTTCGCCAAAACGCGCCGGAACTGGCGTCCGTTTTGCGCGGGCAGCCGCTGAACGAAAATCCGGTTGCCGCCGAAACCAAATATGACGCAGTAGTTTCTTTTGATGGTTCCGGCACTCACACCAACGTCCAGTCGGCCATTGCCGCCGCACCGGACAACGGCACGAGCTGGTTCACCATTCTTGTCAAGCCGGGTGTTTATCAAGGAGAGTTCGTCATTCCGCAGACAAAGCGGTTTGTGCGCATTGTCGGCGAAGAGATGGAAAACACCGTGCTGACCTGGCCTTATAATGTTAACGACCGAAAATCCGCTGCCACCTGTCAATTTGATCCAGGAATGGTCGTGGCGGCGAACAATTTTTGCGCGGAAAACCTGACCGTCGAAAACACTTCCGGCGACCATGGCCAGGCGCTGGCGTTGCGTGTGGACGCAGACCGCGTGGCGTTCAACCATTGTCGGATACTTGGCTGGCAGGATACCTTGATGGTGAACAACGGGCGGCAGTATTTCACGAATTGTTACGTTGCCGGCCGCGTAGATTTCATTTACGGGTCAGGCACGGCGGTTTTCGACCACTGCGAAATTCACAGCCGGAACGGCGGCCACGTTACGGCGGCCAGCACGCCAAAGGATCGCCCGTTTGGCTTTGTCTTTCTCAATTGCCATCTCACCGGTGATTCACAGCCGTGGATCAATCCGACGAATGCCACCGCCACTAATTTGGTGGCCAACAAAGCGTACGCGGACTTGGGCCGTCCATGGCGGCCTTATGGGAGTGTGGCTTATCTGAATTGTGAAATGGACGCGCACATCAAACCGACCGGTTGGAACAACTGGGGTAATGTAACCAATGAAATAACAGCGCGCTACGCCGAATACCACAGCACAGGACCCGGTGCAAATCCGGAAAAACGGGTTAAATGGATGAGGCAATTGACAGACGAGGAGGCAAAGGGATTCACCATTGAAAATGTCTTGCGTGGGGCGGACGGCTGGAATCCGGCCGAAAATAATGAGCGAATGTGAATGACGCAGGCTTGGAAAACGACGAACACGCAAAGGTCAAAGAGACGAATCTACTCGCAGCAGCGTCATGAAACCGACCAAGGAGAAACGGGTTGAATTTACCGAGACAAATCGGGGCTGGTTGCGCTGGCTTGCCACGGATGCATGGGAGATGGTCCGCCGTGCTCAATCTGAACGCGAAAATCTCCGTGCCATTTTTTTGGACCAGTTACGGTCGATGGAATGCGCGATGAATTCCGCGGAGGCCATGGTGGCGTTCAATACGAGGCCGGCAACTGCCATTGGCCTTTTTTTCAACCAGATTTGCAGAAACTGCCATGTCCACAACCCGGACAGCCCCTCTAAAATGTCACCTATGATTCAGGCCAAGAATGCAGCCCTCCATTTGCGGAGGGCAGGCAACTGCAAATTCATTTTGCTTGTTTGCGGTTCTGCACACGTTTTAGCGTGGACGACCTTCTCCCTGTGTGGGCCGCAAATCAACCCGGTCAAAATCCAAGAAAGCAAGGCATGAACGATTCGCCATCAATGGAAATTCCCGCGGCTTCCCTCAAGCAAGCTGATGTGGCAACCGGAGATTATGCATTCCCGTGGACGCCTGATCAGGGTGACGGCAGTTATCGCAATCCAATTATTTATGCCGATTACTCGGACCCGGATGTAGTGCGGGTCGGCGATGATTTTTACATGGTATCATCGAGCTTTAACTGCACTCCCGGTCTGCCCCTGCTGCATTCGCGTGACTTGGTGAACTGGACCATCATCGGTCACGCCGTCAAAAACCTGCCGCATCCCCGCTATGGCGAAGCGCAGCTAGGTTGCGGTATCTGGGCTCCGGCCATCCGGTTTCATGCCGGGAAGTATTGGATTTTTTTCCCAATGCCGGACGAAGGCATTTACGTCGTCTTCGCAGAGAATCCGTCCGGAACCTGGTCTGAGCCGCATCTGATCCAGGCCGGCAAAGGCTTGATCGATCCCTGTCCGTTGTGGGACGACGATGGGCGGGCTTATCTCGTCCATGCCTACGCTGGTTCGCGCGCTGGCATAAAGCACCGGCTGCGTGTTTGTCCAATGGCCCCGGATGGTTCGCGTCTGCTCGGCGAAGGCAAAATCGTTTTCCATGAACCGGAAAAGCATCCGACGATTGAAGGCCCAAAATTTTTAAAGAAGGACGGCTGGTATTACATCCTTGCACCTGCCGGGGGCGTGGAAACCGGCTGGCAAGTCGTATTGCGTTCAAGAAACATTTACGGCCCTTATGAGGGGAAAATTGTTCTGGCACAGGGGTCGACAGCCATCAACGGGCCGCATCAAGGAGCACTGGTGGACACGGCGGACGACGGTTGGTGGTTCATCCATTTCCAGGATGCGGGTGTTTATGGCCGCATCGTTCACCTGCAACCTGTCACCTGGCGCGACGGTTGGCCGCTCATGGGCCATGTCAAAGGCAACGGCTGTGGCGAACCTGTTTTGAACCACAGAAAACCGCCCACGATTCACCGGCCTGCGATTGCTGTTCCCCAAAGCAGCGACGAGTTTGGTGCAACAGAGCTCGGTCTCCAGTGGCAATGGAATGCCAACCACGATGACGGCTGGTATTCGCTGGGCGCGCGAAAAGATTGGCTGAGATTATACCCGCAACCCGCCTCGCACGATAACCTGGCTTACTTGCCCAACTTGTTACTGCAAAAATTTCCCGCACGTTCGTTTGCCGTTGAGACTGTTTTGGAATTCGCGCCGCAACACGACGGAGAAGAAGCGGGCTTGATTGTCGCTGGCGAAACTTTTGCGACGCTGGCAATCGAACGGAAGGACGCTGCCTGTCAACTTTGCCTGCGCATTGACGGTGTCACAAAATTTACCCACGGCGATATATGCGTGCCGGTCAAACTGGTTGTCCTCGTAAAGGATGGCGGTCTATGCCAGTTTGGATTCGCCGCACGCAATGACCTTGTGATCATTCCCCACAGCTTTTTGGCCCAGAAAGGCAAGTGGATTGGAGCAAAACTGGGACTTTATTGCATAAGGCATTTTCGGCATAAGTCGGCCGGCCATGCGGATTTTAATTACTTAAGGTTCTCTTGCCTGGCTTGCATGACTTCTCACTTGCATGTTACCCCGAATTGGCCAAGCGGCTCCGAATGAAGAAGGAATTCAAGTCGCTTAAGGATCTCACAAAGCGAGACCTTGAACGCGTTTACACAATGGTAATGAGGAATGCGCGCGGAGAGCAGAAGCGGCACCAGCGGCTTAAGGAATTAACATCTGGCTCTCGTTTTCTAAATCGGCTTGCAATCCATGTGCACCAAAACGTACACCAAAATGTTAGGAAAGGATTACGCAGGATTCGGCAAGATCCCGCTTGATTCCTCGCAAATACATGAGATTTTCCTCCTGAAACATAGGGAAATGAGAGCGATTACGACCTCCGCCTCCAATCCGAACCGTGTGTGCGGCAATGATTTGCGAAATGTCGGCAGACTCACCTCCAGTAAAAGCTCCAGTAGATGAACTATTATGGCACTCTTCTGGAACTATTATTGGCGTGACCGGCTACCATTATTTAAGCCCTTAATTTCTGCGTCCGGTATCCTCATCAACCATGAGGAACATTGTCAAACTTCGTTACCGTTTGTTTCAGCGCAGCAACGGCATATTTTTTCTTGAGGACCGGGTCGCCGGCAAACAGGCAAGTTCGAAGACTCGCGACAACTCGGCGGCGCAACGGATTTTTAATGCCAAGAACGAGTCACACCAGCAACCGGCCATCAACCTGCAAATCGCCCGCGCTTGTTTGATGGCCGTCGATTTGCACAGTTTTAATTACTGCAACAACGTCATCCGCACAGCCTACTCGTCAAGACTTTGGAGGAGGAAGAACTCGAAAAAGGTTGGCCGCAGTTGCGCTCCGCGCTTGCCAGGGCGTTCCTGAAGTGGAAGGACAAAAATAAACTGGAAGATAGTGGGTTGCGGATAGCGAATAATGAAAAACAAGGCACACGTCAAATTACCGTGGGTGACTTGCCTACATGGCGCAGGCTTTTCATTCGCACAAAAATCAAGCTGGCTTGGAATCCCGAAATCCGTTACGGGTGAATCGAGGGCGAGTTCGATTGAAATGGTCGGAAAGATAATGTGAAAGCTCGCCGTGAAAGCGAACTGGATGCGGGCTAAAATCGCGGCGTTAGGCGGGAATTGCCGCCGGCTTGCACGGGGGATGACGGCGGATATCGCGAGCAACATGACAATAGCCCAGGGATGACGTTTTTGCGAGAGGATGACCGGTTTGCTTGATGAGTCTGGGCTTTTTCATATTCGTGTTTTTCTAAAGCTGTCAGGGTGCTGGTCTGTTAAACGGAAGCGCTGTGACACGTCAGGAAGAGCGAGAAACGGAAGGGAAACGGCCATGCGATTAGTCAAAAAAGCAACCCTGTCCCATTTTTTGGCCGTTTTTCTCAGAATTCTCGCTCTTCTTCGGTAATGGCTCTGTTGGCAAACGACTCGACTTAGAGGGTTGAAAGGGTCGGCCGTCGCGGCGGAGCCCGATAAGATTGCAATATGTTTGTGTATGAGTGACAAATTTGGTCGCGATGTGGTCATTTTCACCCAGGCCCTCCAACTTCCGGCAGGGGAGCGCGCGGCGTTTTTGGACCGGGCTTGCGCGGGCGATGAGGATTTGCGGCGTAATGTCGAGGCGCTGCTGAGAGCGCACGAGCGGGTCGGGGATTTTTTAGAAACACCTCCGCTTGCCTCAGGACTCGAGGCGGAGACGGATGACGGGACGACCAAGAAAAAAAGGAATTCAGGCCTCGACAACGACGGTTTTGATCATGAATGAGCAGCATTCCAAACGACCAATATTAGTATGGAAGTGAACAAAGAAGCTCACTGGCAGCGGTTCAGGTGGGCAGGAAGCGGTCCGGCAGGGGGCGCATTTCCGGTTGTTTTTCCGGCAGAAATTGGCTATCGTTGGATCCGAGTCGAGGCCTCTCAGGTAATGTGAACGATGCCACGGTAACATTAGCTGCCATGGAGCACGGTGATCCCAAAGCCGCGGAACAATTTCTTGTCCTCGTCTACGACGAATTGCGTCGGATTGCGGCCGCAAAAATGGCCCATGAAGCCCCTGGCCAGACCCTTCAACCCACCGCGCTAGTCCACGAAGCATGGTTGAGCCTGATCGGGGGGGAGAGCCACAGCTATAAAAATCGTGAGCATTTCTTCCGCACTGCTGCCGAGGCCATGCGCCACATTCTGATCGACCGGGCCCGGCGTAAACGGGCACTGCGCCACGGCGGTGGTTACCGGCGGGTGGATTTGGATAGATTTGATCCCGCAACTCCAGGGGCGGATGATCATTTGCTGGCTTTAAATGAGGCGTTAAACAAGCTCGCCTTGGAACACCCTGTTCAGGCTGAACTGGTCAAGCTGCGATATTTTGCGGGAATGACGAATGAGCAAGCGGCTGACGTCATGGGAATTTCAGTGTCAACTGTAAAAAATTATTGGGCTTTTTCCCGGGCTTGGTTGTTAAACGAAATCGAAAACGAATAACCCCGGGTTTCGTTTGTCACAGTCTTGGGCCTGTGAAACCTTTGCTGCCATGAATCCTGAGTCAAGTCGCGAAGTATCGATTTTTACGGAAGTCCTGAGCCTCCCGTTGAAAGATCGACGTGCCTACCTGGATGGTGCCTGTGCCTGTGATGAGAACCTGCGCAGCAAAATCGAGGTATTGCTCCAGGCGCACAGCCGGGCTGAAGGGTTTTTGGAACGCCCAGCCGGCACAATTGCGCCGGAAATGGCAGCCCAAAGGCCAACCAACGAAAAAGCTGGCGACCACATTGGGCGTTATAAACTGTTGCGGCAAATTGGCGAAGGCGGCTGCGGCGTCGTCTATTTGGCCGAGCAGGCAGAACCGGTCTATCGGCAAGTGGCGCTGAAGGTGATCAAGCCCGGCATGGACAGCAAAAGCGTCATCACCCGTTTTCAAGCCGAGCGCCAGGCCCTGGCCCTGATGGATCACCCAAACGTTGCCAAATTGTTTGACGCCGGCACGACAGAGGCTGGCCGCCCGTTTTTTATCATGGAAATGATTCAGGGCATAAAGATTACTGATTACTGCGATCGGAGGGGACTGACAATCAGAGAGAGGCTTAGACTTTTAGTTCAGGTCTGCCAGGGAGTGCAACATGCCCATCAAAAGGGTGTCATTCACCGGGATATCAAGCCTTCCAATATTCTCGTCACGACGACTTCCGATGGCACTCCACTGCCCGTGATCATTGACTTTGGCATTGCCAAACCAGCCACACATCAGCTGCTGACCGACCAAACTTTTTTCACCGTCTTTGATTTGTTGGTGGGAACACCCGCCTACATGAGCCCGGAGCAGGCGGCACTGACAAGTGTCGACGTGGACACGAGGACCGATATTTACAGCCTGGGGGTGTTGCTTTACGAATTATTGACAGGAGTCACGCCTTTTGACACCCGTCAGTTGATCAAGTCCGGGCTCAGCGAGATGTTGCGGGTCATCCGGGAAGAAGAACCTCCCCGACTCTCCACCAAATTAAGAAGGATGCCTGCGCCTGAAATTAAGGACGTGGCGCAACGCCGTGAATCCGAGCCTGTCAAATTGATCCGCGACCTTCGCGGGGATCTGGACTGCATCGCCATGAAGGCGCTGGCAAAGGACCGCGTGCAAAGATATGCCACGGCCAACGGATTGGCGATGGACGTACAGCGTTATCTGGCCGGTGAGCCTATCAGTGCGCGCTCGCCCAGTGCTTTATATAAGTTTCGAAAGACCGTGGCCCGGAATAAACCCCTCTTTGCCGGTACTGGAATCGTTGTGACCCTTTTGGTTTTTTTCCTCTTGATGGAGCATCGGGCGCATCGCAAGGCCGAAATCGAAGCTGCCAAAAACCAGCAGGTAACCCGGTTTCTTGAAGAAATGCTCCAAGGCGTGGGCCCCTCGGCCGCGTTGGGTAAGGACACCACAATTTTGCGCGAAATCCTTGATAAAACATCAACGCAAATCGGCAGTGGAATGACCGATCAACCGGCAGTTGAGGCGGAAGTGCGTAGCGTCATGGGCATGGTCTACCGGGAAATTGGCGTTAATGATCGGGCCGAAAACATGGACCGCTCGGCCCTGGCGATTTACCAAAAGCTCGCGGGGGCCAATAGCCGCGAGGCGGCGGCAGTCCTGGACGAATTGGGACTGGCGCTTATTTCGCAAGGCAAGCCATCTGAAGCGGAAGGTGCGGAGCGGCAATCCCTGGAAATTCGCCGCCGGCTTTTTGGCAACGAAAACGCGGAGGTGGCCACTTCACTCCATGATCTGGCCCACGCGGAGATGGACGCGGGCAAGTGGTCCGAGGCGGAAGCGTTGACTCGGGAATCACTGGCCATCAGGCAGAAGCTGTTCGGAGACGACAGTTTGCCGGTGGCGGATTCGCTGCGCAACCTAGGCATTCTGCAGGGTGACCAAGGCAACTGGGCCGACGCGGAGGCGACAGAGTGGAAAGTTTTGGCCATACGCCAAAAGTATCTCGGTCCCGAGCACCCGTGGGTTGCATCCACCCTGGCCGACATTGCGTGGGTGGAGGGCGGAAGGGGCAAATTGGATGAAGCGGCCGCCCTGGATAGACAGGCCTTGGTCATGCGCGAGAAGCTTCTTTCTCCAGATCACCCCGATACTGCCAAATCGCTCTACCTGCTCGGCGAACGCGAACGACAGCGGGGGAACTTTCCGGAAGCCAGCTCGCTTTTAACCGACGCCCGTGCCGCGCAGCTTAAGTTGGGAATCCAAGGCACCCCGACTTATCTTGACACGTTGCGCAGCCTGGGTTTGATCCTCGAAGCCCAAGGGAAATTTGTGGAAGCAGAAGATTTGCGACGGGAAATACAGGCTACCTGGCTCAAACTTGGACGCAGCGATACTCCGCGCGCCCTGACCGATTTGGGGGACCTCATCCAAGTCATCATGGCTCAAGGCAAAATGACTGAAGCGCAACAGCTCTTTGCTAGGGTAGCTCTTTCTGCCGTTACCAACATGCCGTCAAGCGCAAGCCTTTTGATTCTTGGGGCCAGTCTGAATGCCCGGGAGAGCCGCTGGCAGGAGGCGGCAGGCGATGCGCTGCAGGCTTACAAATATTGTCCTTCTGATGCCGGCCTTTATCCCGAGCTGGCTGCGCTTCTGGTCAAAACCGGCAACTCGGCTAAATACCAACTGCTTTGCAAAACGCTTATCACCACAGGCTCGAACACTGTAAATTTTTTCGTTCCCGATGCGATCGCTAAATCGTGCCTGTTTGGCCCATCCGCCGGGGTCGATTTGGACGCCGTAAACAGGTTGGAAGACGAGGCGCTGGCCCGCGGAATCGGAGATACTGGGGCGTTGCCTTATTTGCAGGACTGCAAGGCACTGTGCGAATATCGCATGGGAAATTTTGCCGAAGCCGTCGAATGGGCCGAAAAGCCGCTTAAAGCCCCAGTTATTTATGTGCATCCGCACTCGTATGCAACACTGGCCATGGCTGATTGGCAGTTGGGGAGGAAAACTGAGGCCCGAGCAATGCTGGACAAGGGGAACGCATTAGCTCCGGCCATTATGCCGGAGGAAGTTGTACGGGAAAACGGAAGTGACTGGCTGGCCTGGCTGTATGCTCGCGTTCAGTTGGACGAAGCGGCAGCTCTCATTAAAAAAGAATCGATGGCTGACAGCAACGTGGCCAAGCCATGACGGTTGCCAAAAGCCGGGATGTGGACGCGAATGAAGGAGCCGCGCTTTGTGCGGAGCAACAGCTTGACGCCAAGTTCCTCTTCGAAGTCAAGAATGGTCTGGCTGACCGCTGGCTGCGCAACATGTAAACGGCGCGAGGCTTCGCTGTAGTTTAGATGCTGGGCAACCGCGATAAAATAACGCAGGTGGCGCAGTTCCATGTGCGGTACGTTATCGTAAAATGCTCTTACTACAAGCAAATCATACGATTTCCACGATTTAACGAGCTGTGCGATAAAAGAGGTGTCAGCGGCAAGAAGCCAGTGGTACAAAAAATAAAAGTTGAAAGGAAAAGGTTGATGAGGAAGTGTGGGATTAAGGAGGTGTCATGGTACGAAGCTGATGGCACAAACAAAAAAATAAATTCTCAAAATGGAGAAATTGAATTGAATACATCACTCGAAAACAAAGTTGCATTGGTTACTGGCGGGACTTCGGGCATCGGCAAGGCGGCGGCACTGGCTCTCGCCCAGGCGGGCGCAAAAGTGGTCGTCTCCGGCCGGCGAGACGAGGAGGGACGCGCCGTAGAATCAGCCATCAAAAAGGCTGGCGGCAACGTCGAAGGCCAGATGGGGCTTACCACGGATGTGCAAACGGCGGAAAACTTCGATTCGGTTTCAACATCAACGTCAAAGGCGTCTTGCTCTCCATGAAGCACGAAGCGTTGGCCATGTTGCGCAACGGTGGCGGGTCTATCATCAATACTTAATCCATCGGAGCCATATCCGACGCTCAATCCTTAACCCAACAATCGTGAACACGTCAGATCACAAAATTCTACAACAGGAGATTACAAAGGATCGAAAACTACTGAATATGGAGAACGAAATGCAAAATACTCTACAAGAAAAAAATAAGGCGCTCGTCCTGGAGGCCTTCGACATGCTGATCAACAGGCGGGATTATGTGGCGGCTGAACGTTACTGGTCGCCCCATTACATTCAGCATGGCGCCCACATCCCGCCCGGGCGAGATGGCCTCTTCAATCTCATCAAGGGCATTCCGTCCACGCTGAAATATGAGCCGGGAGTGATTGTGGCCGATGGCAATTTCGTGATCGTCCACCGGCGATTCTCGGGCCATGGCAGGCTTGCGAACTGGATTGAGGCGGATAAAGCGGAAGAATATGTCGTACTGTTCCTGCTCGGACGGCCACGGAATCGAGGCAAGAACAATTCAACAAATCGAGTTAGCCTTTCTCGAAACAAATTTCGCTACTCCTGTTGGCCGGATCACAGGTCTGTTGTTGGAAACAATAAGAAAAGAGGAAGAAAATCACGAAAAAAGGCCCACGCCGGTCGTGGGCATGAAATCAATTGGAAATGTCAGTTTATTTCTCAAATTGTGATGAACAGCCTTTGAACCAAAATTACAACCGCAACAAAAAAGAAAGGAAAATGCTATGCAAGCACTTCAGGATGACTACTTCGCCACCTATGGTAACCTCAAGCTGACGCGCGACGCCAAGGGCATACTGGTCGTCCAATTCCACAGCAACGGCGGGCCGTTCATTATGACGGCGCAAGCTCACACGGAATTTGTCGATGCCTTCTACCGGATTGCGCAAGACCGGGCGAACAAGATCGTAATCCTCACGGGCGCTGGTGGGGAGTTCATTACTGATGTCGAGTGGTCCTCTTTCGGTGATGCCTCCGATCCCGGCGTTTGGAGCCAGGTTCACGACGAAGGCGTTCAGGTTTTGGAAAACATAGCCAACATACGCGTGCCGGTCATCGCGGCTATCGAGGGACGTGCTCATGTGCACTCAGACTACGCGCTGCTGGCCAGCGTCATTGTGGCGGCGGAGGGTGCGACCTTCCAGGATGTGGCCCACTTCACCGCGGGCATTGCGCCCGGTGACGGAGTCTTTACCACCTGGAGCTATCGCGCTGGAGCGGGACGAGCGGAGGCGTTCCTGCTGAACCCTCAGCCATTGACCGGGCGTATTGCGTACGAGTGGGGAGTGGTTGCCGAGGTCGTCCCGAATGGTAAAGCGCTTAGTCGGGCGCGAGAGTTGGGCGAGTTGTACTTGAAGGCTCCTGAAGTGACGCGCCGCAATACGCGTGTCCATTTCATTCAACCTTTGAAAGAGCGCATCGTGCGAGAGGTCGGCTACGGGCTGTCGCTCGAAGGAGCGTCGGCAGCCGATCTTGTCAAATCGAGAAAATAACTGCCAAATGAAACCGAGCGGAACAGAACACCCCTTTTAGCGGGCCTGACGCAGTTCATCCCAACGAGACTGACTCTCTCGAAAGAATGAACGCGCGATCATTCCATTTCGGCAGACTGAAATCGTTCAAAAGCAAAATAGAAACGCTGCTATCCTGTTGCTAAAATTGAGTCGTTTTGGAAATACCTCGGACATTTAAATGAATGACTGAAATCGACGATATGCCCTTTTATACCGTAATCACTCAAGATGGCTCGGTCGAGTCCTTCGTCGAACACGACGAAGCAGAGGCCCGAAAGATTTGGGAGGGCACTGAATCGGCAACGTGTTTTGCACTTCCGCGTATCATCATCGGCAGCGAGCGTTCCAAAGCAGTTTTTGGTTCCGTAGAAATTGTCCGGATCGACTTCATGGACGACTCCTTGATGATCGAGGTGCCGGTGAAGCTGCCAGCCGAGAGCCAGTCCTTTATGCAGTTCATGCTGTCCAACGCTACAGTCCACATGCGGCTGCGCGGAGGCGAGATTGGAATAGTCAATCTGGCAAAACTAGCAGCTTACATTGTCTATCCCGGCAGGGTGCAAATTTCCATCGACGCATGGCTTGCAAAGCCTATCGTGAATCCATCCCTTTGAAATGCAAATCTTCAGAAATACCAACATACTTGAAGGTTTTCTTCGATTCAGCACGAGAACAGCTGGGGGCATACTTAGCTTCACCATCATCGTTGCACTCCTCGTGATTTGGTTAATTAGCGATTCACTTTTCAAACTGGTAGATAGATTTAACCGCACCGAGAAGCAAAAAGGGGATATTCAACGACTGAAAGTGCGGTTTGGAAATAAGGGAACTGGGCAGCGGGTTTTCACAGGTACGTTTTTAGTCTTCTTATTTCTAATTTTGAGAACTGCCGGTGCTCAGCCACTGATATCACCGACAAATCCGGTGTCAGATGCGACCCTGACTCTGAAACCTGCTAATACAAACATCTGGCAAAACGGCATCGGGGAGGGTTTTAAACCAGGAACGCAATCCATTAATTTGAGTACAGGCGCCGGTTATGGGGTTAGGATTTTGGGCAGCAGGGGAAGTCATGATTTGGCGTTAGCGAGCATTTCTTACGGTGACATGCTAGGCACCGTGGAAGGGGAGGGCCACTGGTATCAGGGCAACTGGGAGTTCCGCGGCGAATTGTTCAGCGGCGCCCAGTTCTCTCCAACAGATGATTGGCTGGTGGGCCTTACCCCGCACTTGAGGTATAATTTTGCAACCTGCACCCGCTGGATACCTTATGTGGATGCAGGAGCGGGAGTATCCGCAACGAGCATCGGTCCGCCAGACCTTTCCCACTACTTTGAGTTTAATCTGCAAGCAGCCATTGGTGTGCGGTGGTTCATCAGAGACAATGTTGCCCTGGGTATTGAAACCCGTTATCTCCATATGTCTTGCGCCGGCATGAACACGCCAAATCTGGGATTAAACAATGTAAACGGGATGTTGAGCGTCAGTTGGTTCTTCTGAAAGTATGAATCTTCCCGCGCAGCCCGGAACCTAACTAAAATTAAATGCCCAATATGAGAAATAAGCGACAAATGATTGCGATCCACTGGGAGGCAGATATTCGGTTAGAAAGTCTAAACATCCGGTATATCGGATCACGTAGTCGTACGCCGCTCTTGGCGCGCGCCACCCTCGGGAGAAGTATACCACGAGCCATTGCACTTACAACTTTCTGGCCAGTTGACACTGCAAAAACCCATTTCCAGACCACGATTACCCACGATACCCGGTCCGGAAGTTCCACTTCGAAATCGCCGGGTTTTAACAATTGAACCAACCTACTTCATAGAAAGAGAATAATATGCCAAAGGTGAACAAGCATTACACACCACACGTTTCGTCTATGAAAGCTTTGATTATTTATGACGATTTATCTTCCTTTGCGAAGGCGAACGCTGCCCTGCAACACTCAGCGCAGAACGCGGATGTCAACGTGCTGTGGATCATCAGACCGTGGCGGGTGGATATGCTGAAATTCCCGCCAACAGCAGACGAGGCGTTGACCGAAGCAACAGACGCACACCTGATCGTATTCGCTGGTCGCTGTGCGCAATCGCTTCCCTTCTGGCTTAAGGACTGGCTCGAACAGTGGGCCAAATATCGGCTAGTCGAAGATGCCGCGCTGGCGGTGATGTGTGCGGGAAAATCAGATGTACCTTCGTTTGTGGAAAAGTCCGATTTGTCGGAGTGCGCCAGACAGCATGGTTTGAGTGTCCTTTTTGATGATCGTGGCGTGATTGAAGATTGTTCGCTTTTTCCCAAAGGCTTTTTGCGCAAATCCAAGCTGCCCAAGCTCTCGATCCCGCCGCAGGCCTTGGATACAAAACCCCTCGACCAGGAATATAGAGACTGGGGTATCAACGAGTAAGCCGCAACAATGCCGTCTTGAGCTTTTCCACCAAAGTGAGGATAAAACTATGAATCCACCAGCAAAAACCAGCGCTCCTGCGTCGGCTACGAGCAATCCCGATAAATCAGCCAGACTGCTGAAAGAGTATGATTGCGACACCATTCATTTTGCGGGATCGGATAACGCATCGTACGAACGGCACCTGATTTTCGACAATGTCATCGACCCCGCCGTGGCCAGCGACCGGGAACGTTTTGAAGCTCTCGCCCATGCCGTACGAGATGTTCTTGCCAGGCGCTGGGTGCGTACCGAGGAGACTTACGCCCGCAAAAATCCCAAGCGTGTTTATTATCTTTCGATGGAATTTCTCATCGGCCGTTCGCTGGCCAACAACGTGACCAACCTGCTGCTCCATCCATTGGTCCAGCCGGCAGTCGGGCAGAAGAATCTGGACTGGCTGGCGTTGCTGGAACAGGAACCGGACGCGGGCCTGGGCAATGGCGGACTTGGCCGTCTCGCCGCTTGCTTTCTTGATTCAATGGCGACGATGGAGCTTCCGGCGATGGGTTACGGCCTGCGCTATGAATATGGAATATTCAAACAGACAATCAAGGACGGCTGGCAGGAAGAACAGCCGGACAACTGGCTGCGCCGAACCGACCCCTGGGAGGTTGCGCGGCCGGAAGAACAGGTGAGAGTAAATCTCAACTGCGCATTCAGGATGGATGCAGGAAACCTTCACGCCATTCCCGGGCAGTGTTCAAATTTAATTGGCGTTCCGTATGACCGTCCCATTATCGGCTACGGCGGCAAGACCATCAATACGTTGCGGCTTTGGGCGGCGGCTTCAGCGCATTATTTCGACTTTCAAAAATTTAGTAGCGGCGATTTCGTCGGCGCGCTGGCGGAGATGCTGGCGGCGGAATCGCTCACCCGCGTGCTCTATCCCGACGATTCGACCGCCCGCGGTAAAGCACTGCGTTTTGTGCAGGAATATTTTCTCGTCGCGTGTTCGCTGGCCGATCTCGTGCGCCGTTTTCGCAAAACGAATTCCGACTGGAGCAAACTGCCCGACCACGTTGCCATCCAGCTTAACGACACGCATCCGTCAATGGCCGTGCCGGAATTGATGCGCATTTTGCTGGATGAAGCCAAACTCGGCTGGGATGAGGCGTGGAATATTGCCAGGCGGACTCTGGCTTATACGAATCACACGCTGCTGCCCGAAGCGCTGGAGAAATGGCCCGTCGTTTGGTTTGAAAGGTTGCTGCCACGTCATTTGGAATTAATTTACGAGATCAACCGCCGGTTGCTTGATGATGTGCGATCAAAGTTCCCCGGAGACGAAGGCCGGGTTGAGCGCATCAGCCTTGTCGAAGAAACTGACGGGCGGAAAATTCGCATGGCAAATCTCGCCATCGTTGGCTCACACAGTACGAATGGCGTGGCGGCGATTCACTCCGGTTTGCTGCGCACAATGACGGTCAGGGATTTGGCGGAGATGTTTCCTGAACGTTTCAACAACAAGACCAACGGTGTCACCCCGCGCCGCTGGTTGCTGCTGTCCAATCCGCCACTCGCCAAGATAATCACCGACGCCATCGGCGAGGGCTGGATTACCGACCTCGGCCAGTTGCGCAAACTCAAACCATTGGCGGGCGACAAACAGTTTCAAGATGCCTTTCTCAGCGCCAAGCGTGAAGCAAAAGCGCAGTTTGCCGCCTGGCTCAAAACCGCCACGGGACAGCTGATTGATCCTGACAGTATTTTTGATTGCCAGATCAAGCGCATTCACGAATACAAGCGGCAACTGCTCAATGCACTCCGTGTCGTGGTGCTTTACAACTGGCTTCGCGCCAACCCTGGAATTAAAATGACACCGCGAACATTCTTTTTCGCTGGCAAAGCTGCGCCCGCATATCACCTGGCCAAGGTCATCATCAAGTTCATCAACAATCTGGCCGGCACGATTGACGGTGACCCGGCGGTCCGCGGGAAGATCCAGGTCGTTTTCCTGCCTGAATACGACGTCACACTGGCCGAGCGGTTGATTCCGGCGAGCGATGTTTCCAACCAAATTTCCACGGCGGGTTATGAAGCCAGCGGCACGAGCAACATGAAATTCATGATGAACGGTGCGCTCACTTTGGGCACACGGGACGGCGCCACCATCGAGATGGCGGAGGAAGCAGGCGAGGAAAACTTTTTTATGTTCGGCCTGACCGCACAGCAGGTGACCGACAGCGGGGGCTGGTATAATCCCCATTGGCATTATGAAAATGAGCCTGAAACGCGCGCGGCATTAGATTTGATTTTCTCCGATCATTTCAGCCGCAATGAACGGGGAGTCTTCAATGATCTGCGCGGGGCGCTCCTGACGCATGGCGATCATTATATGCACCTGGCGGATTTGAAATCCTACCTTGAAGCAGACCAAAAGCTGGTTGAATTGTATGCCAATCAAGGTGCTTGGGCGCGCAAGGCGATTCTCAACATGGCCTCGTCCGGGAAATTTTCAAGCGATCGTACCATCGCCGAATACGCAACGGAAATCTGGGACGCGAAACCGTGTCCGGTCACATAAAAATCTGTCACCACCATGACAATTTCACCACTTGCAGGCAAACCAGCTCCTAAAGAAATGCTGGTGGATTTGGCGCGGCTCGAGCGTGAATACTTCGAGCGGCTGCCTGATCTCACCGATCCGAACCAACTGGTCAGCTTTGGCACGAGTGGACATCGCGGCTCGTCGCTGCTTGGGACGTTCACAGAGACGCACATTCTGGCTATCACGCAGGCGATTTGTGATTATCGTCGGAGCCGGAACATCAACGGCCCGCTCTACATGGGCAAGGACACGCACGCGTTGTCTTCGCCTGCGCAGCGCACCGCGCTTGAAGTTCTCGCGGGCAACAATGTGCAGGCCGTCATTCAGCGCGACGATGGCGTAACACCGACGCCGGTGATTTCACGCGCCGTCATTGTTTATAATCGCGGCCGGCAGTCGGGCCTGGCGGATGGAATTGTCATTACGCCGTCGCACAATCCGCCGGAGGACGGCGGCTTCAAATATAATCAAACCAACGGCGGTCCCGCCGACACGGACGTGACACGCTGGGTACAGGATCGCGCCAATGAATTGTTGCGCGAAAATAATTCAGCGGTAAAGCGGCTGCCTTTTACCATCGCACGCAAGGCGGCCAGCACGCACGAGGAGGATTTTGTTTTGCCTTACGTCCGGGATTTGAAAAACGTCGTGGACATGGAAGTCATCCGCGCCGCCGGTTTGAAACTGGGCGTGGACCCGCTCGGTGGCGCGGCGCTGCCATATTGGGAACCAATCAATTCCATCTACCGGCTGGAGATCACGGTCGTGAACCCGAAACTCGACCCGCAGTTTGCCTTCATGACGGTGGATCACGACGGGAAAATTCGCATGGATTGTTCCAGTCCGTACGCGATGGCCAGTCTCGTCAGCCTAAAAGATAAATTCCGCGTTGCGTTCGCCAACGATCCTGATTCCGACCGCCACGGCATCGTCACGCCGTCCGCCGGGTTGATGAATCCCAATCATTATCTTGCTGTGGCCATCGGTTATTTGCTCAGGCATCGTCCTAAATGGTCAGGAAGTGCGGCAATTGGCAAGACGCTCGTCAGCAGCAGCATGATTGACCGGGTCGTGTGCAAGCATGAACGCCGTTTGTGCGAAACGCCGGTCGGTTTTAAGTGGTTTGCCCCCGGATTATCTGAGGGCTCGCTAGTTTTCGGGGGCGAAGAAAGCGCCGGCGCGAGTTTCCTGCGATGCGACGGCACCGCATGGACGACAGATAAGGACGGCCCGATCATGGATTTGCTCGCGGCAGAAATCACCGCTGTCACAGGTAAAGATCCAGGCGAACATTTCCGTGACCTGACAGCAGAATTCGGCACGCCGTACTACACCCGCATTGACGCGGCAGCGACGCCGGAACAAAAGGCCAACCTCACCAAACTTTCACCCGAAGCGGTGAAGGAATCAACTTTGGCAGGTGATGCAATCACCGCCAAGCTCACGCGCGCACCGGGCAACAACGCCGCACTTGGGGGCCTGAAAGTTGTGACAGCGAGCGGATGGTTTGCCGCGCGTCCTTCCGGGACAGAAAACATTTACAAAATTTACGCGGAAAGTTTCCGTGACGAGCAGCACTTGAACTCCATTGTGAAAGAGGCGCAGGAAATCGTGAACAACGCCCTGGAATCATCAACCAGTGGAGTGGTACCGCGAAAGGAGAAGGCTGATTCACCGCGACCAACAGTTTAGGAACAACACCAGCCATGTGGACATTTGAATTCAAAACTATGAACGCACCCCAACATCTGCATCAACTTGGCCAGAGTCTCTGGCTTGACAACATCACCCGCGACCTCCTGGACCAAGGCACACTTCAGGAATATGTTGACGATCTGTCGGTGACCGGTCTGACCTCCAACCCAACCATTTTCGACCACGCGATCAAGAACAGCACTGCTTACGACTTTGCTATTCGCGAGGAACTCGCCAAAGGCAGGTCAGGCGAAGAACTCTTCTTCGATCTGGCGCTCGAGGATCTGACCCGCGCCGCTGACTTGTTTCGTCCCATCTTCATTCAGACCAACGGTGTGGATGGATGGGTGTCGCTGGAAGTATCTCCTCTACTGGCTTACGACACAGACACCACTCTCGAAGCTGCCCAGGAGCTTCACGCCCGGGCTGATCGTCCCAATCTGTTTATCAAAATACCAGGCACCAAGGAGGGATTGCCCGCCATTGAAGAAGCCATTTACGCGGGCGTGCCGGTCAACGTGACGCTCCTGTTTTCGCGTGAGCAATATATCGCCGCCGCGGAGGCATACCTGCGAGGAATTGAACGACGAATTGAAGACGACCTTAATCCCGACGTCGCCTCCGTCGCTTCCGTGTTCATCAGCCGCTGGGATTCTGCGGTCACCGGCAAGGTTCCAGTGGAATTGAACAATCAACTTGGCATCGCCATGGCCAATCGGATTTACAGGACTTACCGGGAACTCCTCACCTCGTCTCGCTGGCAGCGGGCCTTCAATGCCGGTGCTCGTCCACAACGATTGCTCTGGGCCAGCACCGGCACGAAGGACCCGATAGCCTCCGACATCCTCTACGTCAAAGCCTTGGCGGCACCCTTTACAGTAAACACGATGCCTGAAGCCACGCTGAAGGCCTTTGCTGACCACGGCGAGACTGGCCCGATCATGCCGGGAGATGGCGGCACCTGTGAACAAACCATCGAGAAATTTACGAAGGCCGGCGTCAAAGTTGACGCGCTGGCTGGCCAGCTTCAAACAGAGGGTGCCAAGTCATTTGTAAAATCCTGGAATGATTTGATGGCGGTCATCAATTTCAAGACCAACGCATTCAAACAGCTCGTTTAAAAGGTAAAAAGGCCATTGTGAAAATATTGGTGATTGATATTGGCGGGACTCACGTAAAGGTCATGGCTACAGGTCAGGAAACCTCGCGCGCGTTTGAATCTGGCCCAATGATGACACCTAAACGGATGGTTTCCGAGATTCGGAAACTTGCTTCGGACTGGAAGTATGAAGCGGTATCCATTGGCTATCCCGGTCTGGTCAGCGGGGGCCGGATCATGTCTGAGCCTTGGAATCTGGGAAAAGGCTGGACCGGATTTGATTTCAAAAAAGCTTTCAACCGCAGGGTAAAAATCATAAACGACGCCGCGATGCAGGCCCTGGGTAGCTATGAGGGCGGCAAGATGTTGTTTCTCGGCCTGGGTACCGGGCTCGGCTCGGCACTCATTGTAGACGGCATTATTGAGCCGCTGGAACTGGGACATCTGCCCTATAAGAAGTTTACCTTCGAGGACTACGTCGGAGTTCGCGGGTTGCAAAAGTATGGCAAACAAAACTGGCGTTGCTACGTCACCGACATGGTTGGACGCCTCATCGCAGCGATAGAACCGGATGAAGTGGTGCTGGGTGGCGGGAACGTGAACAACCTGGGCGAATTGCCTCCTGGTTGCCGCGCCGGTAAAAACATAAATGCCTTTCTCGGCGGGTTTCGTCTTTGGGGGAAACGCCCTTCTAAAAATAAAGCGGTTAAGGCCGACATATGGGCGGCTGCTTTGGGCTGGGAGCGCGCTCACTTCGAAAGGTCCATCGCCGCAGGTCAAACCTCGAATCGCCCCGCAAATGCGTTTCGCAGCGCTAGATTGCACGCTCTCTAACTTACATCTGTAAAAATGAACACTATAATTCAACCACTGGCCAAACGTCCTTCTTGGAAGGCGCTTGGTACTCATCACAAAATAATCGGAAAGCTTCATCTGCGAAAATTATTCGCCGAGGATTCAAGACGCGGTGAACGCTTCACTGCCTCGGCCGCCGGCCTTTTTCTGGACTATTCCAAAAATCGCATCACAGAAAAGACCTTGAAGCTATTGTTGCAGCTCGCGGAGGAGTCGGGTTTGCGGGCAAAAATCGATGCCATGTTTGGGGGCGATAAAATCAACGTCACCGAAAACCGCGCAGTGTTGCACGTCGCGTTGCGGGCCCCGCGAAATTCGTCCATTTTCACGGACGGGAAAGATGTCGTGCCGGAAGTTCACGAGGTGCTGGACCGGATGGAAGCATTTTTTAAAAGCATTCGCAGCGGCGCATGGAAAGGATTCACCGGCAAGCGGATCAGGAACATCATCAACATTGGCATCGGTGGCTCCGATCTTGGTCCGGTTATGGCTTACGAGGCGCTGAAGCACTACAGCGAGCGCAGCCTGAATTTCCGTTTCGTCTCCAATGTGGACGGCATTGATTTCACCGAAGCCACGCGCGATCTCGATCCAGCCGAAACGCTGTTCATCGTTTCATCCAAAACCTTCACCACGTTGGAGACGATGACGAATGCCCAGAGCGCCCGAGACTGGCTGCTGGCTGGACTGGGCCGCGATCCGAAGGCTGTGGCAAAACACTTCGTGGCGGTTTCGACGAATGCGGAAAAAATTTCGGTCTTTGGCATTGATACGGCCAACATGTTCGGATTCTGGGACTGGGTGGGCGGACGGTATTCCATGGACTCGGCCATCGGACTTTCGACGATGCTGGCCATCGGTCCGGAAAATTTTCAAGCGATGCTCGCGGGCTTTCATGAAATGGACGAACATTTCCGCACCGCCCCATTTGAAGAGAATTTGCCCGTGCTGCTCGCACTGTTGGCAGTATGGAACACGAATTTCCTGGGTGCCGAAACAGTGGCCGTGCTGCCCTATGAACAGTATTTGAAGCGATTTCCGGCCTACCTGCAACAGTTGACGATGGAAAGCAATGGCAAGCATGTCACGCTCGCCGGCAAAAAGGCAAATTACCAGACGGGCCCCGTTTATTGGGGCGAGCCGGGTACCAACGGCCAGCATTCGTTCTATCAACTTATTCATCAGGGCACACGGCTGATTCCATGTGATTTCATTGCGTTCGCGCAACCCGTGAGGCCCTTGGGCCGCCATCATGACATTTTGCTGGCCAACGTGTTCGCGCAGGCCGAAGCACTGGCTTTTGGGAAGACCGCCGAGGAGGTCAAAGCCGAAAACACGGTGGCGGCATTAGTGCCGCACCGTGTTTTCGAGGGCAATCGCCCGTCGAATGTCATTTTGGCCAAGAAGCTCACACCGGAAATTCTCGGCAAACTCGTTGCGCTCTATGAGCACAGCGTCTTTACGCAGGGCGTGATTTGGAACATTGATTCGTTTGACCAATGGGGAGTGGAACTTGGAAAGGTACTGGCCCAGCGCATCGTTCCTGAACTGGAAAGCAACACAGAGCCTGACTTGAAACATGACAGCTCGACAAATCACCTGATTCGTCACTACCGAGACTTGAAAGGGGTACCGTGAATTCCTTCAGTCAAAAAGAACAACAGCAGCGAAAAATCAAAAGCCAGGCCGGTTTTCTTGCGGCGCTCGATCAAAGCGGTGGCAGTACACCCAAGGTGCTCATGGCATATGGAATCAAGGAAGACGCTTGGTCCCACGAAGAACGGATGTTCGCGCTGATCCATGAGATGCGTGCGCGTATCATCACCAACCGGCGCAAATCATCCCATCTCAGGCATGAAACTCCAATCTAGTCTGCAATATCTAACTGTTTTGGCCAGTCTCGTTGTTAACAGCCTTTGGGCCCAGTCAACATCTGTCGCGCCGACCAGCCAGCCGCTGGTCACCTATTCACCAGCGACAACCAACACCATCGTCCTGCCACCCCCGCTCCGCGACCCGATCGAACCCTTCAATCGCGCGGTTTGGGGATTCAACAAGGGCCTGATGACATCGGTGATCAAGCCAGCATCAAGGGGCTACCGTTTTGTGGTGCCCAAGCCCGTGCGCCAGGGAATTGGAAACGCCGGCAGAAACCTTACCTTTCCGGGACGATTCATCAACGAATTTCTGCAAGGGAATTGGAAGGCGGTGGGTGATGAAACCGAGCGTTGTCTTTGCAATACGATCTTTGGCATCGGCAGCTTCTTCGATGTTGCCACGCGTTGGGATATTCCCAAGCAGGACGCTAATTTCGGGCAGACTTTCAAAAGGTGGGGCTATCAGCCAGATGTATTCCTCATGCTGCCAATTTTCGGGCCGAGTGACGTTCGCGACGCGACCGGTCTGGTTGGTGATTATGCCGCCAACCCATTGACGTATTTTTCGCCTTACTGCTACATAGGCTCTGGCGTAACGGCCAATAATTTCAGCGATACCGTGGACGAGGCGGTTCGCTTCAGCCAGGCCGAGGCCGATTCATATTCGATCCTCAAATATGCTTGGACCTTCGAGCATGAGAACCGCATGGTTGACCTCCGTCTTATCGGAAGTCAGGACCAGGCGTCATTGGAGACACTTCAAGCCTTCTTTTTCAGCTATAAAAATCCTGAGTTTCTGAGGGGAGGAAAAACGCGGTCGGTCAAGATGTCAACCACAGGCAAGAAACTGGATTTTACGTTCTGGCTTCAACCGGGATCTGCGCCTGTTGTTTATCTCGTTCCAGGGTTCGGCGCCCATCGTTTGGCTGGAAACGAACTGGGGCTGGCCGAGCTTATGGTCTCAAACGGCTTTTCCGTAGTATGCGTCAGCAGCACTTTCCATCCCGAGTTTATGGAACATGCGTCCACGTCAGATCTTCCCGCTTATCCGCCCATCGGTATTGACGATTTGCACCGCGCCTTGACCGACATAGACCGCTATTTGGACGTAACATATCCACACCGTCTCGGCGCGCGGGTATTGATGGGATATTCCATGGGAGCCTTTCAATCTTTGTTCCTCGCTGCGACTGGGGCCTCCAATGGTATGCCATTGCTCAAGTTCCAACGCATGTCGCCATCGATGCGCCGGTTCGTTTGCGGTATGCCGTCACCAATCTGGATCAATATTACAAGGCCCCCCTTGCTTGGCCCGCCGGTGAGCGTGCGTTTGATATCGAAAATACGCTTCTCAAGGTCGCCGCCCTAACTGCGCAGTCTCCAGCGCAACGAGCCGACCTTCCGTTCAATGGCATCGAGAGCAAGTTCCTGATCGGGCTTAGTTTTCACCTGACACTGCGCGATATCATTTTCAGCAGCCAGTTGCGCCACAACCAAGGGATTCTGCAACAGCCGATCGAAAAAACGCGGAGAGAGCCTGTTTACGACGAAATTCTCAAATATTCATTCCGGAACTACATCGACAAATTTGCGACCCCTTATGACGCTACTCGCGGCATTGATTTAAAAAACCAGGACGTTATCAAGCGTGGTACGGACCTGACAATCTACACGGACGAATTGCAGGCCAATCCCGACATCCGGCTCATTTTGAACCGGAACGATTTTCTGCTGGCCGACGAAGACGTTGCTTGGGTTGAGTCCACATTTGCCCCGTCGCAAGTGACGCTGTTTCAGGAAGGCGGTCATTTGGGAAACCTGAACCAGCCGGCTGTCCAAAGGGCCATTTTGCGAGCGCTCGACGGATTAGGCTTATCGCAAACGAAACCAGCCAGGCACGCAGACAAGGGTTCAAATAATGGAAGCGGGATTTCATTTTAACAACCAAAAGCGAAAATATATGAACGACTCCAAAGAGCAACCATTGGCCAGCAGTACCATCCACCCGGACTCCGACCACCCCGGAGAACCATTACAGCCAACCATTTCTGTTACTCAGAGGAAACGCAGGCATTTTGCAAGTTTGATTGTTCTGGTATTGTTGGGTGCAATCGTGGTTGTTTATCTGCTACACTCTGCGTTTGCGGCAAAGTATGAAGGCCTTGGCATTGCGCTCTGTGTCGTTGCCTGCGGTGTGTTTCTCGTTCGGCACGCGATCCGTCTGATGAAGGCTGAGGACAAGATGCAAGATCCACAGCCTGACGGAAACGAAGCCGCAATTTCACCTCCGGACCCAAATCCCGCCGGACAAGAAACCAATCGGGGTATATCATCGTCAGAAGCAGGACAAAACACTAAATAACTAAAGTGAAATTTATGGCTGATAAAAAAATGGAACAACTGGCGATTAATAATATATTTACTCCCATGAACAACGAAGCCACGATTGATCAACGGCACTCGGGAAACCACAAATCAACCGCGCTCCCCGCAGGTGCTGTAGCTCCCGATTTCACCCTCAAGAGCACGCCTGACCAAACCGTTAGCTTGAGCGAATTTCGCGGGCAACCGGTCGTGCTCGCTTTCTACCCGGCGGATTGGAGTCCAGTCTGTGGCGACCAGATGGCACTCTATAACGAAATCCTTCCAGAGTTTCAGGAACTGCGAGCTGAACTCATCGGCATTTCGGTGGACGGTGTTTGGTGTCACACGGCCTTCGTCCGAGATCGGAAAATACGTTTCCCACTGCTTGCCGATTTTGAGCCGAAAGGAGCAGTCGCCAAACTTTATGGGGTTTATCGTGAGGCCGACGGAACCTCAGAACGAGCGCTCTTCGTAATCAACCCAGAGGGCATTATTCACTGGAGCTATGTTTCACCCGTGGGTGTGAATCCCGGTGCCGAGGGAATCCTGTCCGCACTCGAAGAACTACAAAATAAGAAGGAGGCAAAATGAAACGTGAAACAAGCAGCATTCCTTCAAACGCGCTCACCCTGCCAGCCGTCAAGCGTGACCACATTCAAGGGCTAATTGATGCGCCTATCGCACTCGTTGAATATGGCGATTACGAATGTCCGTTTTGTGGTCAAGCCTATCCGATTATCAAGGCCATTCAGGAACGATTGGGTGACCGGCTGTGCTTCGCCTTCCGAAATTTTCCATTGATCAATTCGCATCCACATGCGCAGCACGCTGCCGAAGCGGCCGAAGCGGCCGGCACACAGGGGAAATTTTGGAAAATGCACGACCTCCTGTTCGAGAATCAGGAAGCGCTGGATGATGAAGACCTTGCTGAATACGCATCAACTCTTGGCCTTGATGCCAACCGTCTCATTGGCGAAGTCTTGGCCGGCATACACACCGCGCGTGTTCGGGAGGATTTTCGTAGTGGGGCGCGTGGTGGCGTCAACGGCACGCCGACACTATTTATCAATGGCGTGCGTCATGAAGGCGGGCTTGATACTCTACTCGCTGCCCTTATCGAGCGCGGTTCTTAGATTACTACCAGGCACAGCTATGAAATATCCAAGTTGGAAGCGCCCCGGGCGGGATTTAGATGCAAAATGCAATTTAGTGTTCGACCAGGTCATCGCCTGGGGCGGTGCATTAAGGACGTTGCGCGAGAAACGAGCATGAGGCGTTATGAGGGCAACCGTGGAGTTCAAAGCCCATGTTATCCAACAATAAAAATTGGATCGCCGCGATCAGGGCAACAGGGCAGCCGGGAGGCGCTGGCAATAGACAACGATTTGGACCGGGCATAGTTCCCGCCGTTGGTGGGACTATTAACATGCTCTGGTTGGGAGCCGCCCAGGCCCGGTCGCAGCAGTCACCGCCTAATTCTTCAACCGCATCCGATGCAGTCCTGACTTGGAAGCCTTCAAATATAAACATCCGGCAAAACGGCATCGGGGAAGGATTTGAGCCGGGGACCCGGCCGGCCAGTTTCGAAGCCGGGGCCGGGTATGGGCTGAAAATTTTCGGCAGCAAAGAGCATCATGATCTGGCTCTGACCGGTCTTTCTTACGATTACGTGCTGGGCATCGAAGCCCGTTATTTGCACCTGTCGTACGCCGGCGTGAGCACGCCAACCGTGTCTTGAACAATGTGAACGTTATTTTTGTTGAGTGTAAGCTGGTTTTCTGAATAAAAAACAGCCCGTGCGGCCATTGATACCGCAGGAAAAGCTGGCGACGCGGACACGGCGGAACTGTTTACGGAAGTTTCGCGGGGGCGTGGACAAGTTGCTGTAGACGATCGAGGCGCATCCGAAGCCGGGAAATGCAAAAAACCAGGAACATAAGAGCAAATGACACCAGCCGATAAACCAGATGCCGATTCCACGAATAAAGGCGCGGAGCCTCAAGCAGTAGCTGCTCCCTCCACAAGCAAGTCGGAACAGCCGGCGCCTCATCATAAGCACCGGCGCCGGCTGGTTATCTTTTTAATCTTGTTCCTGGCAATCCTGGCTATCGCCATCGCTTATTTTTTCCGGCTGGACTTTCCTTATAGGTGGACAGATGACGCCTATGTCCACGGCAATGAAGTTTTTTTGGTGCCGCGTGTGACCAGCACGGTCGTGGCCATCAAGGCCGACGATACGGACCTCGTGGAAAAAGGCCAGCCGCTGGTGGTGCTGGATGACAGTGATGCAAAGGTCGCGTTGCTTCAGGCCGAGGGGGCCTTGGGAGATACCATGCGCAAAGTATGCCAATTTTATGTCAACGTTGTTGAGTTGAAGGCAAACATGGAAGCGCGCAAAATTGAATTGGCCAAGGCGGAGGATGATTACCACCGGAGGATCGCGTCACAAGCCGGGACCGTTTCGGTCGAGGACATTACCCACGCACGCCAGGCAATGGATGGCGCCCGCGATTTGCTGGAAGTCGCCAAACAGGAGTTGGGCGCAGCGCAAGCCCTGGTCGCCAACACGGACCTGGAACATCATCCGATGGTGCTCCAGGCCGAAGCCAATGTCCTGGACGCGGATTTGGGTTTGCAGCGGACGATAGTGAATGCGCCGGAAACGGGATACGTCGTGCAACGGAACGTCGAGGTCGGCCAGCGGGTCACGCCCGACACGCCGATGCTCGCCATCATACCCCTGAATCAAATTTGGGTGGATGCGAACTTTAAGGAAAAGGAGTTGCGGTTTGTCAGGATCGGCCAGCCGGTCCGTTTAAAATCTGATTTTTATGGCGACTCCGCCGAATACAAGGGCCATGTGGCGGGCCTGGCCCCCAGCACCGGTGCCGCATTCTCTCTGTTGCCGCCCGACGAGGGTTCGGGCAATTGGATTAAAATCGTGCAACGTGTGCCGGTGCGGATCGTTCTGGACGATAAGCAACTGGAAAAATATCCGCTCCGGATTGGCCTGTCCATGCGTGTGACCATTGACACCGAAAACCACGGCGGGGCGGTTTTAACCCGGGTTTCTTCCACGCAATCGGTTTATGCCACGGACATTTATTCGAATGAATGGATACAGGCCAATGAACTATTGCGAGGTCTGGTGGTCACCAATTTGCAGGCCCTATCGAATCTCGCCAGCGATTCCGCGGCAACAACCGTTCGGGAAAAGAACAACCTGGAAATGACGCATGAGTGATGCCGCCACAGCATTAGATAAACCGGTGGAATCATTCGCCGACAGTTTCTGTTTTGAAAAAATCGGTTTTTTGTGTGCGGTGAGCTGCCTGGTTTTGCTGGACGGCGTCAACGGCGCCATGTGCTCGACATTGAGGCAATATTTGATGGGCGGCTTTTCAGCAACGTCCGACCAAATTACTTGGGGGGCGATTTTTTATTACGTTGGGAAACTCTACATGCTGCTGCTGGCGGCCAAGCTGCAGAAACGATTTGGACAACGCCGGGCATTTCTGACGGCATCTATCGTTCTTGTCCTGGCAACCATCGCTGGCGCGTTTATTCCCAATTATCCATTGTTCCTAGCGGTGCTGCTCATCCTCCAAGGCTGCGCCGGCGGCGCAATGATTGCCCTCGGCCAGGGCACTTTGCTGGCCATATTTCCACGCCGCGAACAATCGCTGGTGCAGGCCGCGTATGCGCTTTCTGCGGTCATGTTTCCGGCAACCGTCGTTCCGGCGCTTTTGGGTGGTTTTGCCTACAATCTCGATTGGCATGATGCCTATCTTGGGATAGCGCCATTCGGACTGCTCGGTTGCGGATGGCTTCTCTGGAAACGAAAATTGTTAAGCGACTCCGTCTCGCCTACGGAGTTTTTGCCGGTGAGGATCATCCTGATGATTACCGCGCTTTTTGCGATTGTTTATGTCTTGGAACAGGGCGATCGCAATTGCTGGCTGGAATACCCACCAATTGTCTGGGCATCGTTGCTCGCGGTTGCTTGCATCATCGGCCTCGCGTTTATTGAAACCAGTGGCGGACCGACTTTTTTGCCGTATGGGGCCTTTCGCTATGCCAATTTCACTTTTGGCATGTGTGTGGTGCTGCTTGCGGGTGTCGCTCTTTTTGGAAGTGGTAATGTCATTTCGGGTTTTGCCAGCGGCGTGCTGTCATATCCGGTTTCAGTGAGCGGACTGGTTCAGCTTTCCGGCACATTCTTTGCGACGGTTTCGTTTTTGGCCGTGGGCGTTCTCCTTCGGTTCACAAAATTTCCGCCGGTTTTTGCCATTCTCACCGGCCTGCTGTTGTTTGGCATTTCGATGTGGCGCCTGGGCCATGCGCCGTCCGACCTTAATTTCGAAGGTTTCGCTTCCTGGCTCATCGTTCGCGGATTTGCACTGGGCTGCCAGTTTATTCCGCTGACGTTGCTGGCATTGACTTGCCTGCCGGCCGAAGAAGACGTCGCGGCGGCGGGTTTGTTCAATTTTAACCGGCAGCTTGGCGCGCTGATTGGCGTCGCCTGGTTGCAAACACTGCTTGAACACAAGACCGATGGCAATCAAACGATATTTGGCAACTCAGTGTCCTGGACGAGCCCCAACGCGATACATTATGCCCAGGCCGCGCAGCATGCCCTGTCATTCCATGGAGCGCAACCGTCGCAAACTGCGGCCGCCGCCACGGCATTGATGTTGCAGGAAGCACACCGCCAATGGGCCAGCATCGCGTTTAATGGATGCTTTGAATCGCTGGCCTTGGTTTTTATCTTTGCCTTTCCACTAGTAGCTCTGGCCCGCATCCTCACCACACGTTTTCTCAGATCTCCCGCATGTCAATAATCCATAAACATGCCCGATTGTCCTGCCTGTTTGGGTTGGGCACAGCATTGCTTTTCGGATTGCAGTCCGGCTGCGCGGTGGGTCCTGACTACCAACCGCCCAAAATCAGTGCGCCCGCTCAATGGACCTCACCTCTTAACGGAGGTGAAACCAACAGTCCCGTTAGCCTGGCTCAGTGGTGGCAGAGCTTCAACGATACCAACCTGGATTTGTTCATGCTCACGGCCATCCAGTCCAACCTCACACTCAAAGTGGCAGAAGCTCATGTCCGCGAAGCCCGGGCTGAACGGGACGTGGCCTCTGGCAGCTTGTGGCCTTCGATTGGAAGCTCGGCCTCGTATTCCCGGAATCGCTACGGCGCCAACCAGTTTCCACCGCTCACCGGTTTTGGCATCCCGCTGGATTACAATCTTTACACCGCCGGCTTCGATGCTGCCTGGGAACTCGACATTTTTGGCGGCACGCGGCGGGCCGTGGAAGCCGCCAACGCTGAAATCGGCGCGGCGGGATACGGCCAACGCGACGTTCTGGTTTCGTTGCTCGCAGAAGTCGCGCGGAACTACATCGGCGCGCGTGCTTACCAACAGCGTCTCGCTATCACTCGTCAGAACATCCGGGTTCAGCAGCAGATTTTGGATCTAACTAGCAACCGTTTCCAAAACGGACTAAGCGGTGAATTGGATGTGCAACAAGCCGTGGCGCTGCTGACCACCACCGAGGCGGATGTGCCTTCTCTGGAAACGGGTTTCGATCAGTCTGTCCATCATCTGGCCGTGCTGCTTGGCCAACAGCCGGGCGCGCTGCTGGATGAAATATCCGCCGAGAAACCGATTCCACTTACGCCGCCAACCGTGCCCATCGGTTTGCCGTCCGATTTGCTGCGACGCCGGCCGGATGTCCAATCCGCAGAACGCGTGGTTGCCGCCGCCACGGCGCGCATCGGCGTGGCCAAAGCGGATTTGTTCCCGAAATTCTCGCTGACGGGAATGGCCGGTCTGCAAAGCGTCTCCGCGAATAACTGGTTTGATTATGCCAGCCGCTATTAGTCCGCCGGCCCGACCGTGCAGTGGGAGTTGTTCGAGGCCGGCCGCATCCGCGCCAATGTTCGTGTCCAAAACGCGCGTCAGGAGCAGACCCTCGGTTCCTACCAACAAACGGTGCTGACGGCTTTGGAGGATGCCGAGAACGCGCTCACCGCCTACGCCAAGGAACAAGTCCGGCGCGAATCGCTGGTTCAGTCAGTGCAGGCCAACGCCCGCGCGCTGGAATTGTCCACCCAGCTTTACCAGAGCGGCTTGGCGGACTTTCTGCACGTGCTCGATTCCGAGCGCTCGCTTTACGCGGCACAGGATGCGTTGGTGCAAAGCGACCAAATCGTCTCGCAGGATCTTGTGCAACTTTACAAGGCACTCGGGGGCGGCTGGCATGATGGCAAGGAAATTTTATGAGGTTCAAGTTATCACACGAAAGTCTGACGCATCTGCCAAACAAGGAGCCTCTTGGCCATGAATCCATCCGGAAATTCAGTGCGTTGGTGCGCCGGGAATGGAGCCACGCTGGACTTCGAGCGCGAAAGCAGGCGTGGGCACGGCTTATCACACCAGTTGGTCAACAGATGGTTGGCAGCTTCCCAACACGTCGGCTCCGTTCTTAATGCGATTTAATATAATTCTCACCTGGCACAGGAGCAAGGCTTCACCCTCCCGCTCGAAAAGCAACGATAAGCTCGACGAGGAATGTGGTGGTATGAATGTGAATACAGATACCCTTGCCATTCAACCGATAACCAATGCCCGGGCCAAACGCGCCGCAGATTTTTTATAACCTACGGCCACGGTGACAGGAATGCATAACTCTCGCCGGAAGTCGCCCCTCCTCACGATAGATGAATAATGCCGCGCTGGATGGCCACTGCCACGGCTTCGGCGCGGTCGGCGACACACAGTTTGCCGAGGATGTTTTTCAAGTGCCATTTTACAGTGTTCTCACTGATGTTCAGGACGTCGGCAATCTGTTTGTTGGCCAGGCCCTTCACCACTTCGTTGAGAATCAACAGTTCGCGCGGGGTCAGTTCCTCGAAACGCAGCCGTGATCTCAGACGTTCGGCGATTTCTTCCGATATCCAACGCTGGCCGGAGGCCACGGTGCGGATGGCGGTAAGCAATTTTTCCTCGGGAGAATCTTTCAGGACATAGCCAGCGGCGCCGGCTTCAATCGCTTTGTAGATATCCTCGTCACCCTCGAGAGCGCTGAGCATCAGGATGCGCGCGTCGTGGTTATACTCGCGGATCTCGGTGGCGGTTTCGATGCCGTTCTTCACAGGCATGCGCACGTCCAGCAGAATCAGGTCGGGGGACCATTTCCGATACTGGGCGATGGCCTGGTTGCCATCGGTGGCCTCGGCGACGACTTCCATGTCTGGCTCTAAGTTGACCATGGCAATCAAGCCCATGCGGACCACATAATGGTCATCTGCCACCAGGATCCTAATCGGGGAGGAATTCTTCGTGGTCGATCGGTTCGTCATGTTCTTCCATCGCTTTGGGGGTTTCGGTACGGGCCACGGGCAGTTCGACGCGGACTTTCGTACCGGCACCAGGCGAACTCGTGATCAAAATCTCGCCGCCAAACCGCTTAGCCCGTTCGGCCATGCCGAGCAGGCCGAAATGGCCGTCGTTGGGACCGGCGCAATTCTCCGGGGTGAATCCATTGCCGTCATCCCAGACTTCAAGGGCGATGCTCTGCTCGCCGTATTCCAGAGCAATCTTGAGGGTGTTGGCGCCGGAATGCTTGACCGTATTGGTGACGGCTTCCTGGCCGATACGCAACAAGGTCTCCTCGACGAATTCAGGCAGTGGACGCGCTTCGCCCCTGGTCTCGACATCCGCTCGGATGCCGGCGCTGCCGGCGATCTGGTTGGCGCTGACGAGGAGAGCGTTGTAGAGATCAAATTGCTGGAGTTCCCGGCTGCGCAAATCCCAGATGGACCGGCGCAGGTCAACACGGATCATCCGCAACATGTTCCGGACGAGACCGAGATGATGCACCGCAGTCTCGGGATCCTTCCGAACAAGTTTGCCAACGGTATTCACCTGCAAGGTAACGCCGGTCATAGTCTGCTCGATGGTATCGTGAAGTTCCTTGGCCAGGCGCGTGCGTTCCACGAGCGTGGCCTTGAACTGCACTTCGGATTCCTTGCGGGCGGTGATCTGAGATTTCAACTGTTCGGTGCGTTCCTGCACCCGCCATTCCAGCGTGTCGTGCGCTTTTTGCAGTTCCACCTGGTCGAGTTCACGTTCATGGATCAGGTGTTTGAGAGCGGTGTTTCGGCGGGTGACCATGACGGTCCAGCTGATGCCGACGATAAGGACGACAAGCGCGACGGCGAGGGTGTTCAACAAATGCTTGGGCGTCAACCAACCTGGCCGGGCGAGAATGCGGACCTGATTTGAACGGGGCAGCAGAACTTGAAACGACAGAATCTTGCCTTCCACCGTGCTCTGGAGAAAACAAATGCCGGTGACTTCAATGGTACTGCCGATGGGAATCGATTTCAGCGCAAAGCTGGGTTCGCTCGTTTCGGATTCTGCGGTGAAAACGACGTTGCTCGCCTGCAATACGAGGATGGTTTTAATTTCGCGCACCGGGCCGGTGGCGGCAGCCTCTTCCTCCAGGCGGTCCAGCAGTTTGCCGGCGATGGTGATGGGCTCGGCATGGTGCAACCCTTGCAACAATTCGGCAGTCGGCACGGAGGCGGACGGAACCTCCGAATGCGGGACGGAAGCTTTTTTAAAGACGGCGTCCTGTAAGACAGGCAGGAAATTTTCAAATTCAGGGAAGCCGACGGCATCAATCGTGTCGCCGATGGCGAGATGGAGCAACTGCGGACTCTTGACCTGCAATCCGCCGGAGGCGTCTTTGATGAACAAGTCCTTGCCGTTCCGTTGATACGTGAGCACGCCTTTCACGTGGACGCGGTCGCCGAGGGTGCGCCCGGCGCGGTATTTGGCGATGTTATCGAGCGGCGTCAACGGCTGGCTGAAGGGATCAGGCGCCGCGGGGTTTTTAACGATGAAATCGGACACGAACGGGACGTAGAGATCGACGGAGATGAGATGCCGGAGCGGCGCGTTGTAAGCGGTTGCGGGTGTGCCCTTGGCCTCGACCTGGGCGCCAATGAGCTGCTGGGGATCGGCACTGGCTGATTTGGGCGCGTAAACGGACACACGATAGCCACCGGAGGACAAATCCATTTTCAGCAATTCTCCCTCGATCTGCGCATCACGAACGACACCGGAGATGGCGATCCGCTGGCCGTCTTCCGCGCCGGACATCAATTGTTCAACCCCGACGGGCCGCGCTTCGGGCAAGGCCGCAACACCCACCTTGGTCCAGTGAGGACGGCTGACGATGGGCGCGTAGCCGCCGGGAAAACTGACGCCGATAACTTCCACGACATCGCCGACCGAAGGCCGGGCGTCACTAATGTTCTCCACGAAAACGCCAGCGCTCGCGTCCTGAACAAAAAACCGCCCGCTCCAGGTGGATTCCTCGGCGGTGACGACGCCTCTGATGGAAACGGGTATGCCGCGGGACGCTTCCTCGCCGGAGAGCGCGAGGATGGAGGCGGCGTTAGTCAGAAGTTCGTTGGAGCCATCGGCGAAAACCGGCTGCGCGGCATTTGAAAAGACAAACGCAGCCACAAGCAGCAGAAGACAGTTTTTCACGTGAATCTAAACATTGTTTAACGGGGATGGTACCGGGGTTCAAGGGAAAAAAGGCAGAATACGCCCCACCCGAAAGAGTGGTGCATTGGCGGGGGGTGTTTTTGAGAGTATCGCCATATCGCCACTTACGCCGACCAGGCCGTGGTGGATTTACCGCAACAACTGAACTCAAACCTCCCATGAAACGAATACTATTGGCACTTGGCATCGTGATGTGCGCCGCGGGGCTGGCATCCGCTTCCAATCTTTTCTCCTATACGGCAACCGGGTCGCCCGGGGCATCCCCGGACGGTGTGGATCAAAACAACAACCCGCTCACGGTCTGGACGCTGCTCCTGACGCCGGGCGGCACCGATGGCAACAACGACGGGGGCGCGGACGGCGAAGGCGTTTATTTTGGCAACCCGGACGGCGGCGGCGGCATTGCCGGCGGTTCGGTAGGCTCCTGGCAGGAATATAGTTATCAGAATGACGGGACCGGTCTGGGCGGCAGTGTGGATGCCTATAACACCTTTGACGGCGGGCCGCTCACCGTGGGACAGACCGTCTCGCTCAACTTCGTGATGCGGGCCACTGATCCAGCTTCCAACGGGCGTCCCCCGGGAACAGTCGGCGTGAGTTTGATGAATGGGACGAATGTGGCCGTTGAGTTCTTCATCTTCGGCGGCGGCCCCGGATACTATGAATATACGGACTCAACGAAAACGAACACCAAGGCGGGAACTATGGGTTACCAGTATCAATCGGCGTTCAATATCGCGTTCACGATCACAGGGGCCAACACGTATACGGCATTGTGCGGTTCCGATGCCTGGAGTGGCACGTTCAACGGCACGCTGACGGGTATCGATGTGTTTAACCACGCGGGCGGCAACGGCAGCGACGTAGGATTTAACAACCTGTCGATCGCACCGCAACTTTCCATCAACAATATCACACCGGACGATGGCACGACCTTGTTCAATGCCACAAACAAATTGAGTTTTGCCGCCGTCTCCCCGGCTGCGCCCATCAGCGCCAGCGGCGTGTCCCTGGTGTTGAATGGTGTGAAT